>Ga0209542_10005772_pt1 | contig 24461 bp, 34 predicted proteins | sample RifCSPhighO2_01_FD_184028 | JGI IMG/M metagenome (GOLD analysis project Ga0209542, IMG submission 184028) | Soil microbial communities from Rifle, Colorado - Rifle CSP2_plank highO2_0.1 (SPAdes) (version 2) | ecosystem: Environmental > Terrestrial > Deep subsurface > Rock core/Sediment ...
AATATTAGGAAAAAATTAAATAAACCTAATTGTTAAGATGAAATATGGACAAAAAACTAGTCGCATTGATAATTATAGCAATTCCCTTTCTCATAGTTTCTTCTTTTAAGCTGTATAATGGTTATCAGGCGCATAAATATAATGAGCTTGTAAAGGAACAGTCTGAAAGGCTTGATGAAATAATAAAAACACTGGATGCAAGCAATTGCACAGAATTTTATGATACTCAATTTATGGAGAGCTGTCTTATCGGAATAGGCATTAAGACAAGGGATAAGGGAGTTTGTGCTTTCTCCTCGCTTAAAGAATGCGAAAGTATCGTAACTAACAACGTCACTTTGTGCGTTGAGCAGTCTTTAGAGAGGTTTAATGTGCCTCGCGAATTAACAGAAGATTCATGCAGGCAGCTAATCTCTAATTGGAATGGGGAGTATTCTTGATTTTGTTTATTAGAAAGTTGCAATGAAGGGATGATTTTGTTTTTTTTTGTTTTTTAATCTGACGGATTTTGGAGAGGGGAATGGGGAATTTGAGGGTTATAGAGGTTATAGAGGGAAAGGGGGTTATAGGGTTAAGGAAGAACAAATGCGTTAAAGGAAAGTATCTGAATGGTATGGTTTGGGCGAAGGTTAGGCGATTTTTTTTTTTTTTTTTTTAATTTATCTTTCTTTAGAAATCTTATCCCTATATGATTTAATATTATTTTCAGATAAATTTGAAACGAGCTCATCAAAGCTTGATATAAATATTTTCGCTTCTTGCAACATAGCCCTGATTTTAATTTCCTGGTCAACTTTCATGTAATATTGAGCGTCAATTCTTTTATCCTTATGCTTGTTGATGGTATTGGTTTTCTTATCCCCTAAAAGAAAAGTTACAGCTAAAATAGAACAGAAATGATTTTCGCATTTTATCCCTATTTTTTGAAGAAAAGAATATAAAGCGTAATATTCAGCGTAATAAATTGCAACTGTCGACCATAACAAATCATTATCATTCAGGTCTTTTTCAGCCCTTAATAAAGATGATTTGGCTTGCTCAAGATAAGACAGAGATAATCTTTCATTCGGCTTACTATTTTTAGCCCATCCTTAAGCTTAAAGCACCATTTCAATTGTTTATTTCCCATAGCAATCCCACACTGCATTTATGTAGAAAGAATGGTTATTTAAGATAATATGGTTTTCTTCTATCTCTTTTATCAGGGTTTCTTGCTCTTTTATAGCTTTTACAAAAGAATTCTCTGATAAATTAACCTGATGGACCTTATATGGCAGAAGATGAAAAGGAAGATTCTGCTCTTTTTCTGAAACAACCAATAAGTCTAAATCAGAATCTTTGCCTGCTTTAAGCCTGGCAAAACTTCCAAAAATAACAAGGAGGATGTTTGTTTTAAGGGATTTTAAAAAAATCTTAAACTGCGGATAGGATTCCAGAAAATTATCTGTTTTATAAATTTCCGCCTGCAATAAATAAGATTTAGTTTTAATATTGGCCAGGTTAAGGCTGAAATATTTGTTTTTTCCTTCTATTTTGCTGTTTAATATTTTGCTTTTCTCAAAGCTGACAAGAACATTCTGAACTGTCTTTAGAGGCACTTTAGCTAACCTGCCTATCTGCCTTAAATAAAACCGGCTTTTGTAATCTCCCCTGTAAAGGGCAATAACCTCAAGCTCTTTGTTCCTTTTAATATACATATGTATCTATTTAGATACAGTAATATATAAATCTTTCGTTTGAATGTTTTTTTTTTTTATTTTAACAGATAATACCTATATATTTTTAGCAGAAACTGGAATTGCAATTGGTTTAACAACAGAATCGGCTTTCTCGATGCTAAGATTCCTTTCAACCTCTTCATTTACAACTATCCAGAAAAAATCAATAAATTTCTCTACTTTTTTATTATTTACATTAAGCTTATACATCTGCGCCTTGCCAACATTTCTTGTTAGAATAATCCATCCATCCTTTACAAGCTCTTTTTTTAATTGCTTCATGCAAGGATAGCTTATTTTAGCATGTTTAGCAATGTCTTTAAGCGAATAGTCAAAATCCTGCGCAATTATCAAAAAATCAAGCACTTTATTTTTTGGAGTGTATCCTTCTCTTTCCAAAAAGACTGATCTTTCCATATTTGTAGTAAGATGGCCTAATATTTAAAGCTTTCTATTTATACCATAAGGGATATTTTAATAACCCTTAAAAAAAAGGTATATTAGGTTATACCATTTGGTAAATGATAAATATTTGGTAAATTAAATCGAAAGATTTAAATAGATTTACCATTTTAATTAAATATACCAATTGGTAAATACTATGAAGGAACAAGACATATTAAAATTTATGGAAGAAGAAATTAAAAAATCCCTATCCTCATTAGATATAGCACTGATCCAGAAAGAATTTAAAAAAAATGACAAATTAATTGATTTAACAATTACAACCAAAAAAGGAGAAAAGATACTGCTAGAATTAAAATCTTCAGGTGAACCGTCTTATATCTATAAAGCGATTTCTCAACTGAAACTCTACCAGTCAGGCAAAAATGAATATTTGATGGTTGCTGTGCCAAGTATATCTGAAAAAAGTAAAGAGATTTGTAAAAGTAGCGGGGTTGGGTATATAGATTTGAGAGGAAACGTATTTGTCAAATATAACGATATCCTTATTGATAAAGTTCAAAATGCGGACTTGCCTGAAATATTTCAACCTTCAAAGAAAAGAGTGAAAGACTTATTTTCAGGTGACTCTTTGAGGGTTTTGGTTAAAATATTAAACAACTCATCCCAGTATTTCACCCAAGAACAACTTACTAATCAATTAAATCTATCCAAAGCTTATGTAAACAGGATTTTAAAGACATTTGAGGATGGGATAAAAGAAGAAGGGGAAATATTGCTTGTAGAAGGTCCGAAAGACAAAGATTTAATAAAAAATCAACCAGGAGTACAAACAATAGGCAAATTTGATTGGGTTGAAGTTCCATCCAATAAAAAAAGTGAAATAACGAAGATTCGGAAAACTAAAAAATATATATTAACCAACCCCAAAAAACTTCTTGATGTCCTTGCTAAGAAATATAATTTCAATGAGAGTAAGATTATCTCATTTTATAGCTTTGAAAAGGATGCTGGAAAATTAATGGAACAAATATCACAAACTTCAAATAAAAATAAACTTGATTATGCATTTACTCTTCATGCTGGCGCATCTTTATCAGCTCCTTTTATAAGATTTGAGGATGTTTACTTCTATATGAATGAAAATGATATTGAGAAATGGGAAACTTTGCTGGATTTAAAGAAAACAGAGTTCGGAGGAAATGTTTTTATGGTTATCCCAAAGTATAAATGGGTATTGATAGATAAGATAGAAATAAATAAAAAGAAAGCAGTAAACAACATTATTTTATACCTCGATTTAGTAAATTACCCCAAAAGGGGAAAAGAACAGGCAGAATTTTTAAGAGAGAAAAAAATAGGTTATTAATATGAAAAAGAAAGTTACCGATTATCCAGAAGACATTACTAAATTGTCAAAATCTGTATTATTAGAAATTATGACTCTTTTAAAAGGATATTCAAAAAATATAGTTTTGGTTGGAGGATGGGTTCCTTATTTTCTTCTGCAAAAATTTCAGAAAGATAAGGAATTTAAACATATTGGCTCGAATGATATTGATTTGGTAATTGATCCTGAATTAATAAAGTCTGGAGTATATGAAAGCATTGTCAAAATAATTGAAAAGAATGGATATAGCCAAAGAAATGATGAACTAGGAAATCCTATTGAGTTCAGTTTTGAAAGAAAAATAAATGATAAAGAAATCCGTGTAGATTTTCTAAGCACAGCTTATCCTAAAAAGAGTAAGAAACGACATAGAGTAGTACAGCCAGATTTAAAAGCAAGAACACTAAAAGGTGCCAGAATAGTCTTAAAGCATAATTATGAAGAAGAAGCTGAAGGCAATTTGCCAAATGGAGCTCATGTGAAGGTAAAGATAAAAATAGCAGATGTTGTTGGATGTTTGACTGCTAAAGCTCTGGCTTTGGGCGGCAGGTCAGAAGCAAAGGATAACTATGATATTTATGCGATAATAACTTATTACAAAGATGGAGAAACAAGTTGCGCAGAAGAGGTAAAACCTTTTCTCGGAGATAAAGATATTAAAGAACCATTAGATGATATCAAAAAGAATTTTGAAAAAGAAACGAGCTTAGGCCCCATTTTAGTTGGCAATTTTATGTATCCAAATGATAGAGAAGCCCGAAATAGGGTAATAATAGATTCTTTTATGAGGGTGAATAGGTTTCTTAAGTTGTTGGAATATCCAAAGAAGACTTAGATATGTCAGAAACTTACCATCCAGTCTCTGACTGGCGGCAAGCTCTGTTTGCTTTTGTTGAGCATATACCAATAAGTTTCTGAGCATGCTCAAAAACCACTATGTCACGTTGCGTTCAGCAACATGTCACCGGTCTATGATCTGTGGTTTTTGACAGAAGAAAAGGGACGAATGCGAGTGAGCTCGTGCGAACTCGCTCACAAGTCACTGGCTGGAAATATTACCTGAATATGGGCCGCTATGACAAGATTAAAGAGATTATCAAAGAAAAAGGAGATCATTCAGTCATTCCAATCCTGTTGATGTTATAATGGTTTTATTTTATTATCGATTTTTTAACAAAATAAAAAAGAATGATAATCCAGCTGTAAATATAAAAAATTGGGTCCAGTATTCTTATAATGCCAGGCCCTCTTTCAATTTCAATATTTCCCTTGAATTTATATAGATGGATGATGTGTTTCGGGCTAAGGGAATTCTTCAGGCCTTCTTTAAGCTCATAAAGATAATCTTTAATCTTGTTGTTTCTTCTCTTATGATGGCCTAATTCATGCCTTAAAATAATATTGCAATATTCCTTAAACTCCGGCTTTTTTTAATCTCTTATTCAAATATATGGTATTTGCATCTGGATTATAATATCCTATAAAAGTATTGCGGATATATTTTATTGTTGGATTTATTCTCTCTCTTTTTTTTTGCATTTTGTTTGTTTTTTTGTTTTTTTTAGCTTGTTTTTCCTCACTAAGAATTCAGCAGCTGCCATAGTTTTTAAAAGCTTTTATTATGATAAGCATCAGTTAAAAAAACCAAAAGAAAGAATATTAGGAAAATTTATTTTCTAGTCTCTTTATTTATATCATCTAATATTTGTTCTCCTTTCTCTTTTATTTTAAAAAATTTCTTTTTCCTTCTTCCAGGTGTTAAACATTCAACAAATCCTTTATCCTGTAATTCCCTAAGTGTTGCACTTACATGACTTATTGGAAGTTCTATTAATTTAGATAACTCGCTAGGAAATTTATTTCCTTTTCTTAATTCTGTTAGAATTCTAAATCTTGGTTTGCTTGCCATTATATAACTCATTGCTTCATAATCCATGATCACTCTCTAGTTACAACTATATTTAAACTTAATTACTAAATATTGTAACTATTATGTAACTAAAGTTAAAACCAATTCTAGTTTATTTTATTTTTATGGTAAGTGTAAAGAGAGACGTTATACATACAATTTTTACTAAGTTAAAATCCGAAAATCCCAATAGGAAATCATACGAGTTTAATAATGAAAAAGTAAAAGCTATATCTGGAACAACATTTATGAATCAATTTGATGCCACTAAATTTGATTCTAGTAAGCTTCTACCTGAAATCTTAAAGAATGAAGGATTTTTTATAGTCCATCTCGGTAAAGGAAAACACGCTTTTGTTAAAGGAGAAGGGTATCATAAATTTGAGAAGATTTCAGATATAAAAAAATGGAAAATCACTAAAAGTGTTATTGATAATATTAGTGATAGCGAAGCACAATCTGCTTCAACTGCTTATAATGAAGGAATAATTCAAGATTTTCTTTTTGGAGATAAAAATAAAAAATTAAAAGTTCATACTGCAAGAAGATCTAGAACTTCATATAATTTTAAAATTGATAATGAAGAATTGTTTACAGATAGTCTTCAAATAGAATTGGATGGAATTTTTGAATCTGAAGATACAATAGCTTCAGTTGAAGTAAAAAATGTTGAACATGATGATTTTGAGATTCGTCAATTATTTAATCATTTAAAATATTTTGAAAAATTAAAACAAGAAAAAAGAATGCCTAAAGAGTATCAAATAAGAATAATTTTTATAGTTAGATTTAGGAAAGGAATTAATAATTTTTTTAGATTATATGAATATAAATTTAATGATAATGAAAAACCAAATTCTATAAAATTAATTAAAAATAAACAATATAATATTATAATTTAAATTTTCTTCATAACCACGCATCTATTTGTCTGAGTTCCACCATTCTGATTTTTTTTCAAACTAAAAGCTTTAGAAATCTTAGGAGCAGTCATATAATTAATTATAACTTTCTCAACATTAAAGCCCACTTCTTCTGCTAATTCAACAATTAGATGATCAAGATAGAATTTTTTTCCTTTATGTTTTACATCTCCAACTTCAATTATACAATACTTTCCTTTATTTAAATTTTTATACATCTCTTTCATGCTTTTTTTAATGAATTCCCTATATTCTTCTAAATTGTTTGTTTGAACAAGAACCTTTCTTAATTGCTCTTTATCATAATCCAAAAACCAGAATCTTAACCAATTATCATCAATATAATTAATAACCTTCAAAAAAGGAGGTGAAGTTATAATTAAATCTGCTTTTTCCTCTAAATTTAAACCTTTCGAGATATCTGCTATATAAGCATCAGAACCTGTTTGCTCTTTTATATCATCTCTAAGAATAGTTTTTGCTTTCTCTATTATTCTAGGAACAACATCTCTAAATTCAGGTTTAATGCCTCTTTTTTCAGCCTGTTTTTTTATTCTCTCTTTAGAAAGAGAAATAACATTAAATGTCCAAACAGAAAAAAAAGCTTTGGAATGGCCATGCAATCTTCCTAAAATAATTGTTTTTATTAAATTATCAACAGGCGTATCTTTTAATTGATTTCTTAGATTCATCAACTGAGAATATGTTTTTGGGTGATAAATGTCTTTAAAATCTTCATAATCATCTAAAATTTCTTTAGAAAAATCAATTTGTTTTAATCTATCCATAATCTGTTTTAATGTAACTTTATTAAGTTTAGATTTAGCTAATTGTATAGCCAAAGGCGATATATCAACACCAACTCCAATCCTATTTAATTGATTTGCTTCAAAAACAGTTGTTCCTCTACCGCAGAAAGGATCTAAAACTATATCTCCTTCTTTTGAATATTTTTGAATAAAAAATTTGGGAATCTGCGGAGCAAAACACGCTTGGTATGGAACTACATAATGAAGGCTATGCCCTTGTCTCTGTTTTTGAATCCAAAATCGACCAGACTCAATAGGAAGTCTTCTTCCCCCAACAAATCCAAAATGAGGTTTTTTTTTATTAATATCTTGAATCCTCTTTTGCATATGGGCGATCGATCTGATGATATATAAAAAGATCTCTGTTTGTTACCATATATTGTAACATACTTATTTATACTTCTTTAAACCAGTTTAGTATATGAAAAGTATCCTAACAATTTATGGAGAAAAAGATATAATTGAAGAATTTAAAGAAAAACTAGATATAGACAGAATGCAGACGGGCGAATGTTCATTGAAAATTATTGAAGAAATTAACTTTAAAAAACTAAAAAAAAGATGGATAAAAAGAATACAAAATACAAGTGGAATAATATATAAATACATTCAGAAAGAGTTGATTAATTCTTTTATTAAAGATATAGAAAGAATTATAAAATGAAACTAACCCAATCTACTCTACAAAGACTGCCAGTTCTGCATGTGGAACAGCTGAAAACAAAAGATTTATATAGTTATATAAATATATATAACAAACATGGAAAACATATTACATTACCCTCAGTTGGATACTGTATTGATGGTTGAAGAGTTCATTAGAGACCATTCTGGCGAATATAAAAAAAGAAGTTTGTGGGAAAATCTTCCAAGAAAGATGATGTATCAAACATTTTGCGTTGTTTTTAATTACCTGTTAGATTCTGGTAAGATCGCTGTAGATAGGGAAGGAAAAATCGCCTGGATTTGGAATCCAGAATTAGTAAAGAAATACTTAAATAATCCTAAACTAAGGGCTAAATGAAATCTATTGCGCACTTTGCTGAAGAAAAATTAAAAGAAGCATATGATAAATTAAAGGATTCAAAAGTTGAGGATAAAATACTATACAAATGGATATCTAGGGCTATTGATGATATAGAAGCCAATGCATTTTGCGGAATCCAAATACCTAAGAGGATTATACCTAAAGTTTACTTAGACAAGTACAATATAGATAATCTTTGGAAATATGACATGCCAAAAGGATGGAGACTCATATATTCTGTAGCTAATGGAGAGATATTAATAGTTTCAATAATTATAGAATGGATGACTCACAAAGAATATGAAAGAAGATTCAACTATTAGGGTTTTAATGCTAAAGGAAAAATTCCAAAAAAGAACAAACACTGCCAGTTCTGCAACTGGAACAGCTAAAAAAAAGTAATGTGGCAAACCTACTTGGTTATTTTGGATTATCTGCAGGAAATAAATAAGATTGCGATAGACAGAGAAGGAAAAATTGGATATATTTGGAATCCAGAATTAGCAAAAAGGCTAAGGCAGCGACCGGAGATTAAAGTATGATAAAGGCGTCAAAAGTAGTTTTCATCTCTGATGATTTGGAAAAGAGCTTCAATTCTCTGCCTGAAGACGATTTTCTAAAGAAATCTATAAAACAAGCAATACAAAATTTAAGAGAAAATGCTTTTTATGGAATTCATATTCCAAAACGATTGATCCCCAAAGAATATATAAAGAAATGGGGAATTACAAACTTATGGAAATATTCAAGGATGAAAAATGGAAAAGAGGAAATTTTACATACAATACAATACCTCAGGCAAATAAGGAGCCTGCTGAAGATTCATTGAAAAACGCCAAATTATTTATATCCAACATAATAAAAGTAATCGAGATGATATAAAAATGACAATCAAACTCTCTCCTTCCATCTTAAAACCATGTTAGTCATATTAATTTCACCAACTCATCAACAATCAATACCATCCCTTCTGAATCCAAACCACAATATTCTTCCAAATTCTTTCTGATTTTTTCTTTTTCTTTTTCGCTTAAATCACCATAAGTAATGTCTAAATAAGCTAAACCTGCTTCTTCTCCTGATATTTCAATACCTTCATAGCCTTTACCAGTTAAAGCTGGCAAAACATCTTTTAAAGAAGCGCTTCCATGCTGCTTTGGATGATAATAATGAAAGTTTCTAAAAGGAATCAATAAATCAGTCATCCTTGAAATAACATCATCAACCCATTTCTTATATTTTGGAAAGGTTTCACTTAATTCTTTTAAAATTCTTTTTTCAAAAGCTTGATTATAAACAATTATTGAACCTTTTTCACCTAAAACTTCTTTTAATTTTGAAATAAACTCTTTTCTAGGATCTTTCTTGCCTTCAGACAGAAAAGAATAATGTTTGCCATTAATATGCAAGGAAAACTGAAAAGGAATTTGTTGATATGGTTTAGTCCCGTCAAATAAAGGCACAGTAACATTAAAAGTTTCAAAATCAAGATAATATAAGGGTTCACTTAATGTTTTTAAAAATCGCTTAATGGCATCTTTATTTACATAAGGTTTTCCTGTTCTTGAGCAATGTCTTTGGATTTCTTGATGACCAGTTAGTTTAAATGTATCTGGAATATCTTTTATAGCATGAATACCTTTCTCAAATAATTCCATAGATTTTCTCCCACCTCTATGTAATTTAAAAACATGACTTTCAGGAAGAAAATCCCAACATTCATTTATAGGGCATTCATAAGGATCTGCGCATCTCTTGCCTATATTCATATCAGGATATTTATCTGAAGTAATTATTTTAAACATTAAATCAATTCTTTCTTGTATACCTTTGATAGCATCATCTACTTGTGTGGTTATATCTTCTATTTTAAAGAATTTCTTAGGATTAATCTTACCTTTCTTAACATATTCTTTGTTAATAAACATAAGAAAACACTTTCTTATCTTTAAACCCGCTTTTTCATAACAATGTTTCTGAAAAGAAACATCTTGAATATGCACATCCTTAACTCCAGTAGAGCTCTTAACTTCAATAATATCCCATTCATCCTTAACTTGCTTTAAGATATCTGCTCTTGAATAAATGTTTTCTGCAGAAATTCCCGCTTCAAACAAAATATTTTTTTTTTTTTTTAATAATTCCTTTGTTTCTTTTATATTTTCTGCAATATCCTCTTCAGAAATATCAATGCCGCCTGGAAAATATTTCTTAGCCAACTGACCGACTAAATGCCCTTGATTAAACCTATGTTGTGTAATCGCATCTGGTTTGGGTATTTTACTAGGGTCATTATATAATAACCACAAATATTTAGGACATTGCAATCCTATAATGTATCTCGATTTTGATAGGTTTGGCATTTTGATTATCCTTCAACAATTATTTTTACTTATTCCTCTTGCTCTGCAGTAAAAGGTTAGGAATGTCATAATAATTTCTCCATTTCAAAGATAAACCTTTTTGCCCTTTCAAGAGATGTTTTTGCCTTTGATTTTTTAATCTCTTCTGTTGTTTCATACTGAAAGAAAGACCTTTTTTCCATTTCCTTGTCAAAACTTGAGATTATTTCGTCTGTTTTTCTTCCAATTATATCAAGGGCTTCTTCCTTTGCTTTTTCATAGTCTTCTATTAAACTTTTCTTTAGCTTATTTCTTACAAAAACTATTATGGCATCGCTAGTTACTTTATGGCTTACTTTTGAGCCTACCTTGTATCCAATCTTATACAAAACAACATTAGCAATATAATACATAGAATAATAAGAACAGACAACAATCCATAAATTTGATAAATCCTCCTCAAATAATTTCTTGGCAATATCAAAGGATTCCTTATAATTCCTTTTGTAAGTCTCTAGTACTTCATCCCTAAATTTTTCATACTTAAAAAGAAGATTATCTTCTATATACCCCCTTATATTCTTCTCTGCTTCTTTTACCCTTTCATCATTAAGCATTTTGTATCAGCCTATAATAATCTTCAATTCCAAATAAAATAACATTATTATTAACAGCTTCTTTCCCAACATTAAATTCAGTTGTTTTCAACATTGATAAAAACTCTTTTGATTTAAAATCAACTAAATGCACATCCAACGGCACTAATGAAATGATATGTTTTATTTTTTTGTTTATTTCCTCATCATCAGTTATAAGCATAAGATCGATATCCGAACCTTTTCTTGTTTTTCCTGAGGCGTAAGAGCCAAAAAGTAATAGCACAAAAAATGGCCCTTTAATATCCTCTTTCATGCGTTTGTACAGAACATATATATCCTTATTACTTAACAATTCTTCTTTTCTTATAAATTCTGCCCTAATGATATTGATATCATAACATTTTTGGTTTATTTTGCATAATACAGTCTGCCCTGCCTTTCTTGAAATAATCACATCAAGATCCTTTATTGCCAAATAAACTGATTTGTAATCAACATCAATCTTCTTTGATATTGACCTTATTGTAAACTCTTCTTTATTATTAGACAGCAAAAACTTCAATATTTTATCTTTTGTAGTATTATGTATTTTCTCCATAGTATTATGTATAATTTACATAATATATAAATATTATGCTTTTAAAACCCCCAAAACATCCTCAATTTTATCAATCTCATAATCCGCCTTAATCAAATAAACCATCACGCCATCCTCACTCCGTGCTTATAAACTTCATCAATAATCTTTGATTTTTCACCAGCATTGAAGTAATGTATTTGAATGTTTTTTCCATGCTCCTGCATTATCCTGTCTTTGGCATAAATCAAATTAATTTTTTTCTTAGAAAAAACAGCAATATCAATATCAGAAGCAACAGAAGCATTTTTCTTAGCATGGCTGCCAAACAAGTAAACACTTTCAGCAGCGCTTCCATCAATAAGCCTAAGAAACTCATTAAGAACCAAAAAGATTTCAAAAGCAGGATAATTAAGCCTTTTTTTGTCTTTCTCAATTATTTCAAGCAATTCAGCAGTTTCCTTATTCTCAAAATTAAGTTTTATCTTTCTTTTTTCTTTTTTAATTATCTTAAAGAACTCAAGCTTCTTCAAAGTTCTATCCAAAGACAAGTTATTCCATTTCAACAATTCAATGATCTCTTTTCTGGCAAAACCAGATCCAGGGGAATAGGATGCCAAAGCAATAAATTTCCATACACTTTTGTTGTTTAATATTGCTGTAATCATTTCAGTAGCTCCTTAATCAATTTTATATAAGGCTTAACTAACTTCTCCAAAAAATAAGATGCCTTTTGCATACTCGCTTCTGCTTTAGCATTATCAGAGGTATAATACTGCGACTTTTCCCTTTCCTCCCTTCCCTGCAATAAAGCCAGATGCAATGAAATTATATCTTCATATTCTTTCTCTGCTTTTTCAATCAATGATATTATTTCTTTTCTTTTTACAAGCTCCCTTAGAGCTTGAATTACTGCTGCATGGACAGACGGTTGAGATAATTTTAGATTATATTTTTTAGCTAAAAACAGCTTTGAAGAGTCATGCATTGCATAATATCCTGCTATTATACTCCATCTTGGATATTTAATCAGCAGAAATTCAGAAGCATCAATATCATCTTTATACACAGTTTCAAGAAAAGAGATATAACTTTTTTTCTCATTTGGCGCAATATCCCTAATGCTTCCAAGCTCCCTGTAATGTTTTATATCTTTTACCATTTTTATAGTAAAATATTAGTTTAAGTATATATAACTTCCTACTTTTGTAGTTTATTTAATACTATTTTTGTAGTATAATTACTCGTTCACAAAACCTCCAACAACTCCTCAATTGAATCAATCTCAAAATCAGCTTTGACATTCCCTTTCTTCACTTGCCCATATTTAGCTAAGCATGTCTGCATGCCAAGCCTTTTTGCTCCTAAGATGTCTCTCTGCGGATAATCTCCTACCATTAGGCATTCATCTGCTTTGACTTTTAGTTTTCTTAGCGCTGCTTTGAATGGAAGCGGACTTGGCTTTATTTTTCCTATGTCTTCTAAAGCAACAACAACATCAAAATACTTGTCTATATTCATTGTTGATAATCTCAGCCAGGCTTGTAACTTTGGAGCATCTGAAACTATTGCTAATTTTCTTTCTTTCCTTAATTTATTTAAAACATACTTTACTTTAGGATAAGGCATTAAAAAACGATTTCTAACTTTTCTATAAGCTAATATTGCATGGCTTAATATTCTGTAATCAACAGAGCCAGTTACTTTCTTTAGGAATTTTTGGAATATTGTTTGATCTTCTATACCATGATTCTTATACAAATTAAAAAGCATCTTCATTGCTTTTTCCTTTTTAACTTTTAAGCCAGCATCTATCATTGCATCTATTGCTTCTTCGCAGCAAAGCTTTTTCATCTTCATAAAATCTATTAATGTTTGGTCTAAATCAAAAAGAACAGCTTTTATCAAAGGAGAATATCTTATCACTAAAAAAATTAGTTTAAAAAAAAGAAGTAAGTAATTAGAGATATTAAGAAATTTGAAGAAAAGATAAAGGATAAGAAATATATGGAGATAGAAGAAGCTAGATCAGAGCAATTAAAAGTGATGAAAAAAATGAATGAAAAATGGCAAACTATCTAAAAAAGAAAGTTTCTTGCATGGATTGCGGCACTAAGTATTATGAAATGGTTTTAAATGGAGATGTAACTAAATTTAATTTTCGATGCAGGGATTGTTCTGGAGAAGGCATACCTATGTTTGGTAGAAAAAAAAAAAAGAAAAATGAAAAGACTCACAAGGTAGATGCTTGCGAGAATGCGAGCAAGCTCGCATTCAACAGGTGGGGAACATAGCTAAAACATAAAGAGAATGAAGCAAGTATTCCCCCTATTTAAAAAAAAAAAATTATTTTCAATACTGAAAAATATTAAAAGCACTGGACACTGCAACCATTAAAATTCTTTAACCAAAAACCTTATAACATTAAAATAGCTGTTTTGAGCCAGTGGACATGCTCACATAACATATATAAAGGAATAAATCTTACTAAAAGAAATAATGGATTCAAATAAATTAGCTGTTTTCCAAGGAAAACAGATTAGGAGAAAATGGTTTAATGAAGAATGGTGGTTTGTTTTAGAAGATATAGTATCTGCTTTAACAGATTCTAAAGATATTAAACAGTACATTCAAAAGATGAAGCAGAGAGACGAGCCCTTGGATAAAGGGTGGGTACAAATTGTACATATCCTTCCAATTGATACTGCTGGTGGAAAGCAGAATATGAATTGTGTAAACACAAAAGGAGCATTCAGAATAATCCAGTCTATACCTTCTCCAAGAGCCGAGCCATTCAAGCAGTGGCTGGCTAAAGTAGGCTATGAAAGAGTGCAGGAAATAGAAAATCCAGAATTAGCTCAGGAGAGGGCAAAAGAATATTATGAGATTAAAGGCTATCCTAAAGACTGGATTGAAAAAAGATTAAGGGGAATAGCTATAAGACAGGACTTGACAGATGAATGGAAGAAGAGGGATATTAAAAATAAGAAAGAATATGCTATACTAACAAACGAGATATCTGAAGCAACTTTTGACATACCTATACAACAGCATAAGAAAATAAAAGGTTTAGATCCTAAGTTCAAGAATGAGAATCTAAGAGATCATATGACTGACTTAGAATTAATCTTTACAATGCTTGGTGAAAAAGTTACAACTGAAATTACAAAGAGCGAAGATTCAAAAGGCTTCAATAAATGCAAAGGCGATGCCAAAAGAGGAGGCAAAGTTGCAAGAAATGCAAGGATTGAAACAGAAAAAGAGATTGGAAAGCCTGTTGTTTCATCAGATAATTATTTAGATATAAGCGGAAAGAGAAAGATGATTGGAAAGAAATAATTCATAACCTAGCTTCTATCTCTTCATAACTAAAATGCCCTATCTGGAACCAATAAAGAGTATTGCATCTAGGGCATGTCCTTGGAGCTTCTTTTGACTTCCATTTATGGCCGCATCTTTGGCATTCTCTCATAGCAATGATTATATTTAAGATATATAAAAGCATAATTGATAAGAAAATTCCTTAAAGAATAAAAAAAAAAAAAACCACCGAAAGCTTTATATATAATTACGTATTTTTACGTAATATGGTAGAACTAATAAGTAAAGTAAGCAAAGGGACAGTAATGGACCAGATATACATTCCAAAGAACAGGCCAGCTTTGCCTATAGGAAGCTATGTATTAATAAAACCAATAGCAAAAGAACAGGAAATAAAGCTGGTTTTCCATAACCTTCATCTAGAGCCTATAAAAATAGGGATTATACAAACCATCATAAGAACATTAGACCAGCATACAGCAAATGAAAACATAATAATTACAGGCTCTTTCCTGGATGAAGGATTCAGGTTTAATGACATTGATATCTTACTGATATTCAAAGAAAGAGCTGATACAAGCAATATACAAGAAATGTTAGAAAAGGAGATTGGAGTAAAAATCCATCTTGTTCAGATAAAAAAAGAAGAATTGATTAAAGGCATCTCTACAGATCCATTATACAGGATTATGCTGAGCAGATGCGTATCAAAATCAAGATTCATATTTAAAGCAAGACAGAAAATAAGCTACAAATTACTAGATCTGCATCTTCTCAGAAGCAAGCCATTAACAGACAATTTTGATTTCTTAACTGGTTATGAAAAATACGAAATGGTCAGGAACTTGATTGCAATTAAGCTGTTTATTGATAAAAAAAGAATCAGCAAACAAGATGTAGATACAACAATTAATAATCTTTTTGGGAGTATAGATAAACTAAAAAATAATCTTATACAAAAAAAAAGATTCCTTGAAAAATACACAAAAATTTATAATGATACTGAAAATACTATCTTAGAGGGCATAAAGAATGAGTCAAAACAGAAATAAGCTCATAGATTTATTTATAGGGAATATCTCAAATTCTGTTGTTCATAGAATATTAGAAAAAGCCATTGAAGAAGAAAACATAAGAAAGCATTATGACAAGGAATTTATAACCAGCTTGGAGATTGCAAAGAAGTATAGGAATAAGATTAATCCCATGAATAAACCATTGCCCAAAAAGGACATTGCTAAAATAAAAGAGAAAATTAAAAAGAAAGCAGAGGCAGAATTAAAACTGAGAGTTTCCAAAGGATACACAAACATAAATCTTGAATCAGTAGAGCCTATCATTAATGAGCTTTTAAGCGAGACTAATGTTAGTGAATAATTCTTAAAAAAAAAAAAAAAAACGATTCATAACCTAGCTTCTATCTCTTCATAGCTAAAATGCCCTTTCTGCCACCAATAAAGAGTATTGCATTTAGGGCATGTCCTAGGAGCTTCTTTTGACTTCCATTTATGGCCGCATCTTTGGCATTCTCTCATAACAATCATTATATACATGATATATAAAAGAGTAATTGATAAGAAAATTCCTTAAAGAATGATCAAAAGAAGAATCTGCCCAGAATGCCATTCAGAAAACATCAAAGAAGATTGGAAGCTAAGAGGAACGTTTTATGAATGCATGAATTGCGGTTATAGGGGTGTAATTATATTAGAAATATTTAAAAAAAAAAAAAAAAAAAAATTAAGTTAGATTAGAATCTTTTTAGTCTTCTTTTCTGAATGATTAAAATCTTCTTGGTCTTCTTTTCTTATAACAATCTTGGCAATAAACTGGCCTGTCTCCGCTAGGTTTGAATGGAACTTCGCATTCTTTGCCGCATTCAGCGCAAGTTGCTTTATGCATTTCCCTAGCTCCAAAGTCTCTATCGCCTTTGTCAAATTCTCTCATTTTTCGTTTTCCTCCGAATATTAATTAGTGTTAGTAAACACTATTAAATTAGAAAGATTTCATCATATTTAAAGGTATTTGTTTTGTGAAAAAACATTACAAACCCCTAAAATATTCAATAGTCTTCCTCAATCCATCATCTAACTTAATCTCTGGCTGCCAATCAAGCAAGGTTTTAGCCTTACTTATATCCGGCTGCCTAACTTGAGGATCATCTTCTGGCAATTCCTTAAAGACAATCTTACTGGAACTATTTGTTAATTCCAAAACCTTTTTAGCAAACTCAGCTATTGTCATTTCATCCTGGCTGCCAAGATTAACTGGCTCATTAACACCAGATATCATCAACTTATATATTCCATTAATCAAATCAGAAACATAGCAGAAGCTTCTTGTCTGAAAGCCATCTCCAAATATTGTTATAGGGAGATTATTTATTGCCTGATTGATGAAAGCAGGAACAACCCTCCCGTCATCTTTCCTCATTCTTGGCCCATAAGTATTGAAGATTCTGCAGATTTTTGTGTTAATGTTGTGTTTTCTGTGATAGGCCATTGTTATCGCTTCTGCAAATCTCTTGCTCTCATCATAGCAGCTTCTTATCCCAATTGTAGATACATTTCCATTATAGGATTCTGGCTGCGGATGCATCTCAGGATCTCCATATACTTCAGAAGTTGAAGCTAACAAGAAAACAGAATTATTTTTTTTTGCTACCCCTAATGCATTGTGCGTTCCTAATGAGCCTACTTTTGCTATTTGAATTGGGATTTTAGTAAAGTCAACTGGCGATGCAGGAGAAGCCAAATGCAGAACATAATCTATCTTTTCCTTAATGTCAATATAATTTGTAACATCATGCCTTATAAACGTAAAATTCTCATTATTTCTTAAGCGCTCAATATTGTTTATATTCCCTGTTATTAAATTATCTAAAGCAATAACCCTATAACCTTTTTCCAATAAAAAATCGCATAAATGCGAACCAATGAATCCAGCTCCTCCTGTTATTAAGACAGTTTCCATTTCCTGACCTCTTCTAACTGCTCCTTACTGCCTATATCAAACCATCTTTCTTTTGTTACAAAGCTATAAACCTCTGTTTCTTTATATAACCATTGTATAAAATGCCCTGGCTTGTCTGTCGGATTTCCTTTTTGGATATATTCATCAATCATTTTAACAATATCTGATGGAAGAAAATAAATGCATGTTGCTGCTAGTGTTGACTTAGGCTTTTCAGGCTTCTCTTCAAAATTAGTTATTTTATATTTATCATCAACAGAAAGTATTCCATACTGCTTTGCAAGATCAATATTATTGATGTCATGCGATGCTATAATAGGCTTATCTTTTGAAAAATCAACAAATTCTTTTAACGAAAACTCAAATAAGTTATCTCCGGCAACTATAATAAGTTCATCTTTAATTTTTTCTCTTTTTATAACTAAATCAATATCACCAATTGCTCCGATTCTATCTTCATTGCTGTTGGTTTTATCATTGATTATTTCTATAGAAATATTTGATTTATAGTTATTAATCCAATTATTAAACTTGTCAAAAAACTTATCATTTGTTATAATAAATATTTCATCTAAACTGGGAATTTCATAAAGCTTATCAAGAATATATTCAATCATCGGCTTTCCAGCTATCTTTAATAATGGCTTTGGAGTATTAAGCGTTAATGGATAAAGCCTAGTAGCATACCCAGCAGCCAACACAATCGCTTTCATAATCTTAAGAATTGTATTTTATTTTAAAAAGCTATCTGCCAACGCCAACATAATTAAAGCCTAGCTTCCTCATTTCCTCTGGCTCAAATACATTCCTTCCATCTACTATATTAGGCTCTTTCAAGAGAGTTTTAACCCTGTTCAAATCTAAATTCCTGAATTCATTCCATTCTGTTGCAATAACCAGACAATTTGCATTTTTAACTGTTTCATAAGGATTCTTGCAGTACTCAATGTTAGAAAATATTTTTTTTGCATTTTCCTGCGCTTCTGGGTCAAAGGCTTTTATTATTGCGCCTTCCTTATGCAATTGGCTTATTAAGATAATAGATGGAGCTTCCCTCATATCATCTGTCTTTGGCTTAAATGCCAATCCCCAGATAGCTATTATTTTGTCTTTTATATCAATCAGAGATTTTATCTTTGGCAATAAGCTTTTTTTCTGCTCTTCATTAACCTCTTCAACAGAATTTAAAATTTTAAAATCAATATCATATTCTTTTGCAGTTTCTATGAATGCTTGAACGTCTTTTGGAAAGCAGCTTCCGCCATATCCAATGCCAGCCTGCAAAAACCTTGAGCCAATTCTTTTATCTAATCCCATGCCCTTAGCAACTAATTTGACATCTGCTCCTGTTTTTTCACAAAGCTTAGCTATTTCATTCATAAATGATATCCTGGTTGCCAGCATTGCATTAGAAGCATATTTTATGATTTCAGCAGTTTTAATGTCTGTAAACAATATTGGATGCTCTGTCCTTGATATGCCTTTATAGATAGCTTCCATAATTGCCTTTGCCTTTCCATTTTCACAGCCAATAACTATCCTGTCTGGAATAAGGAAGTCATTTACAGCCTCTCCCTCTCTTAAGAATTCTGGATTTGAAACAACATCAAAATCCTGGTTGAATTTTCTGCTTTCCATGACTATTTTTTTAACCCTTTCATTAGTTCCTACAGGCACAGTTGATTTAGTTACAAATACCTTATAACCATTAAGATTTTCTGCAAATGCCCTGGCTACTGAAAAAACAGCTGATAGGTCTGCTTTATGGTTTTCTCCAGAGGGAGTTCCAACAGCAGAGAAAACAACCTCTGAAGACTGAATTGCTTCTGAAGCATTAGTTGAAAAAGATAATCTGTTTTCAGCCATATTCCTGTCCATTAAATCCTTTAATCCTGGCTCATAAATTGGCATAGTCCCTTTTTTTAGATTGTTAATCTTGTTGTTATCAATATCTATGCATGTTACTTCATTTCCTAATTCCGCTAAGCATACTCCACAGACTAAACCGACGTATCCACAACCCATACAGGTAATTCTCATTTTTATCCCTTTTTGATTTTATATTTTGCTGAATCTATATTGACTAATTCACCTTTCTTTTTCATAGTATTTATAAGTTTCAATGATCTTGTAGAAACATTATAGTTTGATTTATAATATTTTCTAATCTGATCTAAAGTAACAATTTCATCATTATGTTCGTTTAATAAGTAATCGTGTATTTTTTTACTTTCTAATTTTAATGGAAATTTATAATTTGTTTTTTCAGCAATTTTTACTTTTTCTTGAAATATTTTTTGCCTATGAAGTAATGTTATATCATATTTTTTGACAGATTCAAATAATTCTGATAATTTAATTATTCCTTCAGTATTTAACCTTATATTCCATTTATCTTTCTTTTTATTTTTAGACCATCTTACATTAAATCTATTTAATAAAACTCCTATTTTTTCTAAAAATTGTAAATTTCCTTCTTGATGAAGAGTTATTTCTGAATTATTTTTTAATGTTCCCATTCCAGCTTCATCTAAAAAAAATGCTGCGAGTAAAGCGATTTCATAATTCCTTCCTAACCTTGATGAAGTGTTTATTATATTTTCTTTTATTTCATAACTAGTACCCAAGCCAGTAATATACTCTCCTATTTTTCTTATCATCTGTGGAATAACAATTCCTCTTTTACATGTGGTAATATTAGGAGAATATCTAAAACCCAATTTATTAATCAATTTAACCATTTCTTTTAACCCCTTCGGTTTTTGATACCAATCAAATTTTTTTTTATCTCCTTTATGAATACAACCATCTCCAACAGATAGACAAAAAATAAAATGCCAGAATGGATCATATTTTATTGGAAATTTTCCTAAATAAGGAATAGAGCTACTTCCTTTATCATCATTAAATTGTATGATTTCCTTAATTAAAGTGTTATCTTTTGTTAAATTTATTATCTTCCCAAAAGTATTTGTATCTATTTTATCATTTCTCTTAAAATTATGAAACCAGTAATCTGGTACACCTAAAGTTTTAGCTATGTCTGATTTAAATCTATGTTTGTTTATTAAAGATTTAAGAATTTTATTTTTACCTTTATTACTAAGTTTTACATATCCTAAAATATCCCAAGGATATACAATATTTTTTTTATAAATTTTATTTTTCATAATATAAACCTATTTTGGAAAAGTTAAAATTTTTTAAAATATTGGATTTTGGAAAAAGGATAGTAAAATTTTATTTAATATTACACTAATTTTCATGTATTATGGAAGTAGGAAATAGTTTAAATAGATTGTTGTTATACATTGCAGAATAATAATTTTTGACATTTGAGTATAAATTTGTTTTCCTGTTTAATCATTCAAAAAGAGTCCAAAACCCTTTGGTCAGGGCTTAGTAGATTTATATGGTCATCATTTGATCTAATGCCTCTGTATATCCTTTGCAGAAGCTCTCTTTTAGCCTTATCTTTATAAAAAAGATTAAAGTATTCTGGTTTGCTCATTTTTAATACTCTCCAGAATAAGGAGCTTATATTTGGATTGGGATATTTTGTGAATATTATGCTGTTGCAAATTTCTCCTGGCAAATCCACACCCCTGGTGCATTTAGTTGAGTAAAGAACATCAAACTCTCCTTTCTTAAACATCTGGATTAATTCCCCTCTTTTATATTTCTCTTGCTCATTTTCCAATTCTTCTCGTGTTTTAAGGTTAGTTATTTTATATTTTAAACATTCATATTTGCTTGGCAAATCTGAAAATGCATTAACATGGACCAATATTGGCTTTTTAGCTAGTTCAAGGCATTTTGATAATGCTTTTAAATATAATTCTCTTTCTCCTTCCTGATTAAGCAGTTTATAAGTAAATTTTTTTTCTAATTTAGAAATAATTTTTGTTATTTTACCAATGAGTTCTGTCTCTGCCTCTATTATTTTAAAATCTTTAATTCCAAAAATATTTTTTAATACTAATTCAGAATGTATGGTTCCGCTCATCATTACAAACGCTTTATTTTTATCCAGAAGCTCTTTTAATTTTTTTTCTAAATTTACTGTAATCAAGCTAACAATTAAACTATTATTTTTATTTTTATAAAATGTTAAATAAGTTTCATCAAAAAAGTTTTCAAAATATTTTCCTGTCTGATGAATATTGTAAAGGTAATCAGAAGTTTCATCTTCTGTTAAATCTACAAGATCTGGGTTATTTAGAAAATACCTTAATAAATCCAATATTTTTGTGTTCTTGATTAAAAATATTTTCTGACTTTCTAAACTCTTTAAAATTTCTTTATTTTTTAATAATTCAATAACCAAATCATTAATTTCTATTGTTAATTCTTTTAAACCTTGGTCTTTTGTCTTTACATTTGCCAGTATTATTGATAACCTATCCAGATTTATTTTTTTCTCAGTTGAAAGATTATCCAAAAATTCATCGCATTCATCTATAATTTCCGCTTTTGTAGAGGGTTTTCTATCCATACTATTTTCTAAATCATACTTTTTACTATTAAATATTATTATATCAGAATTAATATATCCCATAAATTGGTTATAATATCCGCATCCCTCTTTTCTTTTATGGTATGTAAAAGTTTTATTTCTTAATCCTTGATAATCAATCTCTTTTGCATCTTCTAAAACATAGCCATATTCAAACCAGTCTTTGCATATAATCGGAGACCAGTAAGGGCATGCTGGCGCTATTGATTTCCTTCTGACATCTTTGATATCTTTAAAATCCTCTAAATCCACAAAAGGATTTTGATTTATATAGCTTTTAATTAGATCCAGATTCTCTTTCTTAATCTCGATATTGCAAGGCAGGGTTTTATCATCAGCCATGCCTTCTCCCTTAAATACGCATTTATGGTTGTTTCTTCCATCAATAACAGAAATCTTTAGTATTTCTCCATTATCCTTCAAAACATGCAATTTATTTGTATAATCTTCTTCGTATTGTTTTTGCAAAGATTTGATGGGAACGACAATAGATGTTTTTCCTAATTCCTTAGCTATATTTAATGCAATCGCGCTTTTTCCAGTGCCGCAAATACCTTTAATAAAAATAATTTTATGGCCTTTGTTAATTTCTTTAATGGTTTCTTTTGCTATATCTAACTGGGACTTTCCATTAGAGAATATTAAAGGATTTAGGTATTTTTTTTTATTGTATAAACTCCATCTCATTTTCTTTTTTCTTTTCTTTTCTTTTCTTTTTAATATGAATTTTCGGATTATAAGCGTATATTAAAAGTTTCTCTTTATAATTCAACATTGATAGAAATATTTAAAAACAAACCTATACTCATTTTCTAATGGACGGTCATAGGGGCTTGGTTCACCCGTTCTCATTTCGAACACGGAATGATGTTAGCTCAGTGCTAACGCACGTGAGAGTTAAGCAAGCCACCGTTCCTAGCTGTACTGTACTTCGTACGGGAACCTAGGAATGCTGTCCACCTTTTTTTTTTTTTTATTTTTAGAAAAATAGATAAACTTTCTTATCCTCTTATTTTTTATAGATTAATCCAAATGGTATTTTTATGATTAATCAAAAAATAAGAGAATTAAGAAAAGAAGAGTTCTCTATTCGAGAGATTTCTAAAAAATTAAATTTATCTTTCTGTATTAAGCTCTTCTATAAAACTGGCATAGCTTGTGTCAGCACCTTTTCCTGCTCTATCATTAAAAGATTTGAATTCCTCTGGTAACATCCCTGCTCTTAAGTAGGCTTCACCTTTGGCGTTTCTTATTTCAGTTAAACGCCCATCATACATGCCTGACCGAAAAATGTATACTTCATCCCCCCGTTGTGCTACTACTCCATCTAATTGTGGGATGGACTTATCAAATCTTACCAGCGGGGTGTAAGTTACACCATTCTCGATATGCTTAGGTCTTTTTCCATGATCCATTGACCAAACTGCTTCTAGATTTCTAACTGCAAAATATGGCATTTCCTGATGAACTGCTGGTTCAGTACCACCTCCTGTGGCTAAAGCTCCTGCTAAGACAATTCCTGCCAAACCTTTTTTACCTGCTTCATAAATTTTTTTTATGTTCATTTTGATTACCTCCTCACATTTGAGTTATTACTTATTAATAGTAATATGTAAGAACCAAATATTTAAATATTTGTGGTATTATACAATACCATATGATACTTAAAAATCTGAAGGAGTTAGGATTAAGCGAAGGGCAGATCAAAGTCTATTCTGCAGTTCTAGAATTGGGCGTATCCACGCTTAACAAAATACAAGAAAAAACAGGAATAGAGCGAAGAAATATTTATGATATTCTGAACAAATTAATAGAAGCAGGACGTATTTCTTATACTATTGAAAAAGGAAAGAGAACATACCAATGTACGCATCCAAATAAGCTTCTTGAAGAAATAAAGGAAAAAGAAGAAAGATTAAAGGAACTCGAAAATCAAATTCCACACATAAAAA
>Ga0209542_10005773_pt1 | contig 24461 bp, 21 predicted proteins | sample RifCSPhighO2_01_FD_184028 | JGI IMG/M metagenome (GOLD analysis project Ga0209542, IMG submission 184028) | Soil microbial communities from Rifle, Colorado - Rifle CSP2_plank highO2_0.1 (SPAdes) (version 2) | ecosystem: Environmental > Terrestrial > Deep subsurface > Rock core/Sediment ...
TTCGGCAGTAGCGAACATGAGTGGAGTGGAGGTCGCTATCGGTGGAGTAGAACTTGCGATAGCGAGCGTCGTTGTCGCCACCGCAGGTGTCGTCGTGGCAACGACTTCGGGAATCACGCTCGGAGCTGTCGGTTTTGAAAAATCGGATAGAAGAGAAATCCAAGTCTTTCCGAGTGCGGCAGGAATTGCATACGTGGTCGCCCACATCCGGTTTTCAGCGGAAACAGATGTAAGGTCGACTCCGCCGTCCGCTTGCTGTAGCGTGGCGAGCAAGTCGAGCCCGGTCTTTCCGTTCACGGTCCAGCTTGAATCCGATTCTCCGAATCCCGCGATTGCCTGCAATGTCCAGCTTGTCGAGAAGCTGTTGCCGAAACCGCCATTCGTCTGTTGCTGTGTGTGCATGTACGCTTTCGCATTTCCGAGCGCATCCGAAACACCCGGTTGCGAGGTGAGTTCGGCGAGCGCCTGCACCGTGGCAGCGGTGAAATCTACGCTGTTTTCCCACGAGCCGTTCGAGAGCTGTTTCGATACGATGAATGCAGCGGTTTTTTGAATAATGGTGTCGCTTGTGCTGTACCCGGCGCGGAGAAGCGGAAATATCGCGAAGACATCGTCGTTCACAAGTGATGCGCTTCCGATTTGTGTGCCATCGAAGGCATTTACAATCGGGGTGATGTAGTCACGAGAAGTGCCGTTGTACGGATTAATCCCAAGCGCCATGAGAGCCATTGCGCGGCGTTCGTAATCGGTAACACTCGATGGCGTGGCGCTCGATGCCAGAAGATAATTGCGCAATTTACTTTTAGCGATTCCGGGGTCGCTCGCCGCAAACGCGAGCGCGGCCCAGTCGGAGACGAGCGGGTTTGCAAGCGAGCCATCGGTGGCTTGTTGTACCGAGAGGAAGGCGAGTGCGCGGGAGACACTGAATTGCGGTGTCGTAGTGCTGGTCGTCCCGCCGCCTCCGGACGAAGATTCCTCTTCCTCCGGTTCGATGACGCTGAGTGCGAGCGTAGGGAAGTAGCCGACTTCTTTCATGCCGACATCGTAGTCGCCCGCGGTGTTTACGGTGAGTGTCGCAGTGCCTGCGCCGTTTGCAGTGGATGTGGCAAATTCAGTTGTATTAAAGAACTCATCGGTCTGCACCGCACCGAGTATTTGTCCTGCGGCAGGCCCGAAGATGCCGGTCGCGGGATTAAATGTCTGCGCAGTTACCGTGAATGATTCTCCGACCTCCACCTCGTTGTCGGAAAGTTCAAGCTGTACGAGCGGGTCGGAGCGGAAGAAGACATACACTGCGTCACCGTCGTCCACCACGTATTTATCCATGCCGACTTGTGCGTAAAGATTGTTCGAATCCCCCGACGGGGTGACAGTGTACTGCCACCAGAAACATCCGGGGTCGTCGCCACTGAATGTAATGCACGCGAGGAAAAATGAATCAAAGAAATCAGAGAATTGGAGGTCATTTATCACGAACGAATCGTTCGCCGTATCAATGGCGGTAAGTAGTGCGAGCACGCTACGGGCATCTACCAAGACAGCAGGATTGCCATCAGTCGGGGTAACCGAGACATCGGGGGCGTCTACCGCAGGAAGCTCCCAGTCGTCGTCAAAGGCGATATCCGAGCCGCTCATGACCTTGATGTGTACAGAATCACCCAACTCCACAGTGAAGTGTACGAGGAAAGGTTCGGGCATTTCGTTCCCGAAGCTATCTTCAGCCTCAATCGAGAGTGTGTGGGCGCCATCGGAAAGGGCGGCTGCTTGAAATTGTTCAGCATAGAGCAAACACTCCACTGCCGCAGCGCCGTCAATTGAGCACGTGAGCATATTCGCATCCTCGGAGTCGATCTCGAAGGCTGGGGTCGCCGTCGCGAACTCATGGCTTTCGGCTGATGTCCCGAGATCCGTGCCGCCGACGAATACGCCGGTAATCGTAGGTGGTACCGTATCTTTGTGCACGACAATGCTTACTGTGGTGTCATCGCCGAAGACAAGGTCAGCATCGAGATCGCCATCGACGAGCGTATCCGTATTGAGCGTAGCCGAATAGGTGGTACCGGAGCAGGTGAGGTCTGCGGTCGCGGTGGCCGACAGGGTATCGGTGACCACGATGTGGAGCGTGTCGTCTGCCGTGAGACAGGTGCCGGAAATTGGTGCCGCTGGAGCTGATGCAGCATTGATCTGCGGGAAAAACGGCGGTAGTGCCTCATCTGCATGAGAAAGTCCAGGCAATGCAAAGCTGATAAAGAGGGCTACTACAAACAGGTTACGTAATTTCATATGCGCGCGCTAAAAATAATAATTAATAACTTTTCTCATACTTCCATTCGACGGTTTCGCCGCCGGTAAGTTTTGTTTGCGATGCTCCCGTATTCGATGATGTGCCGTTGATGTAGAGGAACCAGTAGAAGCCATCGGCGTTTGCTTTGCCGTTGATTGATTCAACAAAAAAGCCAAGTCCCATAGACTCGGTACCGGAGAAATTGAAATTTCCCGATGCTTGATATGCGCGCATTGCGTCGAGCACGGTCTTACCCGCAATTGCCGGCACCGTCACGATGGGCGCATCTAAATACGAAGGACTCTCCTCCGTAAGAGCGGCGGTCGAGCTGGAGACGCCTTCCACCTGCGTGTCGGTATACCAAGGACTCTCCTTTGTAGACCGAGAGCCACCCTTGGTCTCGCTGGATGAAGGACTGTCCTTCGCCTGGAGCGCAGCAGAATTCGTGCCGGTTGCCACCGTCGTTTGTTCATCTGGCAGTACTGCAAAATAAGCAAAGACAGCCGCGGCGACGGCGATGAACACTGCGGCAGTCAATATTCGGTAGATATTTTTTTGATTCATAGATTGTCCCACCCTACTTCGCTAAAGCTACGAAGGATCATTTCGTCTTACGACAAAATGAAAAACTCTGCCCGAGGCAGAGATTCTTGAAATCACATGACGCGTATGCGACACATGGTTCCTGCTCGGGATAATCGGTATCAGATGACCGGACTTGTTCCCGAAAATGGGACATTACCGTTGCGGCACAGTAGGGGAATCAAACCCCACTTCCAATCCCGTCCAACGACGGGCCCGAGTTTCCTACTCGGCAGACAACCGTAGAGAGGAGTGTACGCGGACTCCGTATCTCCGCAATGGGGATAGCGCACTGCGGAATAATTCAAAGAAAAGTAAAGTGAAGAAATCGAATATTATGGCCGTGCTAGGATAGCCGCATGCAGCCGAGAATAACCAGCCCCGCCTTTTTCATCGGACGGGGAGAGGGCGACGGCCTCATCTCATTCGGTTCGGGACAGCCGGATCTTCCGCCCCCACCTTCTACGTATAAAGTACTCGAGCATTTTAGAGATTTTAAATACGGTCTCGTGCAAGGTGAAGAGAAATTACGCATTGCTCTTGCAAAAGAATACCCGTTCGCCGTACCCGAAGATTTTGTGATAACAAACGGCGCGTCAGAAGCTATCGACCTCGCACTTCGTGCGATTGCAAAAGACGCACCTGGTTCGAAATTCCTTTTGCCGCGCCCGTACTACTATTCGTACCCGCACAATGTGTCACTGACCTGGATGATTCCGGCATACACCGACCTCGTAGACGGAAAAATCGATATCGAATCATTCAAGCGCGAGGCCGCAAGTTGCCGCGCGGTGCTTATCAATTCGCCGTCGAATCCCACCGGTACGGTCCAAGAGGTCGAAACGCTCAAGCAAATCGAGGAATTCTGCGAAGAAAAAGGCATCTACATCGTTTCCGACGAAGTGTACAAAGACATGATTTATGTACGTAGCAACTACCTTCTTCATGGGAAGAAAGTGATTACCGTCAACTCGTTTTCAAAAACATATGCCATGTGCGGCCTTCGAGTCGGGTACCTCTATTCAAAAAACAGGGAAATTATAGAATCGGTCGTCGAAATGAAGTCTCATACGTCGATGAATACGTCGCTCGTCGGTCAGGCGATGGCACTCGCCGCAATGGAAGAAAAGAGTTCGTACGTCGAATCCCACGCCGCAATCTGGCGCGAGCGTCGTGATTTGATGTACACGGGCATGAAAAAACTCGGACTCGACTTGTGGGAACCGGAAGGGGCGTTTTATGTATTGCCCAAATTTAAGAACCCCGAGCGTGCGATGCACGACCTGTATTACAACTACAAAATCATCACGTACAACGGAGAATGGTTCGGGGCGCCGGACCGGCTCCGTTTCAGCTACGCGCTCGATGTCGCGAAAATCGAGGAGGGGCTGAAACGCGTCGGAGAATTTCTCAAAAAAGAATATCTAACGTACTAAAAGATTTCATGCGCGCCCCGAAAAACAACATTCCGACCATCCTTGTAGCTTTCGGCGCCACGGGGGATTTGATGCGGGTGAAAGTGGTACCCGCGCTTTTCCACCTGTACACGAAGGGCGAATTGCCAGCGATGTTCAAAGTCGTCGGTTTTTCAAGGCGGCCGTGGGGTGACGAGGAGTTCAGAAATCATGTGAGAGAAATAATTTCCGTTCATACCACCGAGCTTTTTGATTCTGGGAAAATTGACGCGTTTGTCGGTATGTTCAGCTTTCAGAGAGGAGATTTTGATGAGAAAGAAAGTTACCGGGAATTGAAGAAAACATTTGACCGCCTCGACGCGGAATGGGGAGTGTGCGCGAACAAATTGTTCTACCTCGCCATTGCACCGGAATTCTACACGACCGTCGCGGGGCATGTCGCAAAAAGCGGTCTGTCGGAACCGTGCGGTATAGACGGCGGGTGGACGCGGATTGTCGTTGAGAAGCCATTTGGCGAAAACGGCAAAGCCGCAAGAAAAATCGACGGAGGTCTCGCGAAGCTATTTAAGGAAGAACAGATATATCGGATTGACCACTATCTTGCGAAAGAGATGCTCCAGAATATCCTCACGTTCCGTTTTTCAAACAACCTTTTCGAAATCCCCTGGGGCAACAAGCTCATCGAGAAAATTGAAATCAAATTACTCGAATCAATCGGCGTCGAGAAACGCGGCGCCTTTTACGATGCAACGGGTACGCTCCGCGATGTCGGGCAAAATCATTTTCTCCAAATTCTTGCGCTTCTCACGATGGATCACCCCGGTTCATTTGACGGAAAAAAGATTCGCAAGATGCGCGCTAAAATCCTCTCTGCGATTAAATTGCCGACCCTCGCAGATATAAAAAACACATCGATAAGAGGCCAGTACGAAGGATTCCGGGAAATTGCGGGGGTGCGACCGGATTCCGGTACTGAGACCTACTTCAAGGTTCAGGCGAGGGTTCTGACGCCGCGCTGGAAAGGCGTACCCATCATTATGGAAGGCGGCAAGCGACTTGGAGAGCCATTGAAGGAAATTGTGGTTACATTTAAACATCCGCAACCGTGTTTGTGCCCCGCCAGACAACCGCACCATAAAAATGGCGTCATCATCCGCATGGAACCCAAAGAAGAGATTCTGATTGAATTTTGGTCAAAGAAACCCGGGGTTACGTCCGAGACCGAACAGCGGACATTTCACTTCCGGCTTCGCGAGCGGGCGATTATCGCCCAGTACACCGAAGAGTATGAGAAGCTCCTTCTCGACTGCATCCGCGGCGACCAGACGCTCTTTATCTCGACAGAAGAGATTCGCCTTATGTGGCGATTTATCGACCCCATCGTAGCGGCGTGGAAGAAAAATGCGGTCCCGCTCAAAATGTACAAACCGGATACGAAAGATATACTCACATCTAATCTATGAAAAAAGAAATAACATTTATTGGCCTCGGCAAGATGGGCGACGGAATGGTGCGCAAGCTTCGCGAACGCGATTGGATTGTGCGTGGATTAGATAAAAATACTGAAACAGTACAGAAATTGGCGACAGAGGCGGGAATGATGCCACTCTCCGCGCTCAGTGAAATCGGAACGATGCAAGCCCCTCGTCTCGTATGGCTCATGGTGCCGGCGGGCAAACCCGTCGACGACGTGCTCGCCGAACTTTCGGTGGTGCTCGAAAAGGGAGACATCGTAATCGACGGAGGCAATTCATTCTACAAAGACAGCATCCGTCGCGGTGAGGAACTTACCGCAAAAGGTTTTCGCTTCATCGACGTGGGATTCTCCGGCGGCCCTGCAGGCGCTCGCAACGGTGGGTGCATCATGGTCGGGGGTGACAAATCGGCGTTTGATGAATTCGAACCGCTTTTCAAGGACCTCGCGAAGGATGGCACAGCGTACAAGTTCTTCCCCGGCGCCGGCGCGGGTCATTTTGTAAAGATGATTCATAACGGCATCGAGTACGGCATGATGCAGGCAATCGGAGAAGGGGTCGAGGTTCTGAAGAAGGCCCCGTTCAACGTGAACCTCATTGATGCGATGGAAATATATAACAACGGTAGCGTCATCGAATCGCGTCTTATCGGTTGGACAAAATCGGGTCTCGAAAAACATGGAGCGAATCTTACCGATATCTCGGGAACTATTGGCCACACAGGAGAAGGGGAATGGACTGTAAAAACGGCAAAAGAAATGAAAGTCCCTGTGCCCGTCATCGAAGCATCGTTCAATTTCCGCGTTGATTCCGCTGAAAAGCCAAGCTATACCGGGCAAGTCGTCTCGGTGCAACGCAACGAATTCGGCGGGCACGATGTCGCAAATAAAAAATAGGTATGTGGTTTGGAAAGAAGAGCGAGCGAATTAAAAATACTCAAACGCGCGCTGAAGCCGCAGCCCAGATGCATGCCCCTCGTGAGGTGGCACCGCCGGAAGTAATCGAGCGCGGTTCAAAAGCGTATGACCGCATCTTCAAAATACAGACGAACATTGAAGCGAAGGGACCCATGGATTATCGTGCCTATGCGCGCGATATGTGGCAGTTTGTGACCGGTACTCCTCCCGATGACAAGAATCCGAATTACCTCGCTTTGGAAGGCGGTATTATCGCAAATCTTCACGATATTCCGATGGAGGAACTTGTATATCCACATGTTGTGGAATCTGTAGCCGGACTCATAAAAGAGTACAGAGATTCTATTGCGCACATCTCTTTGTGGTCAACGGGCGACGTTGAGTCGACTGCCTACCAGAGTGCGAAAATTTATTCGTCGGAAATCGTGCAAAAGTTCCGACAAGCACTCATTACTCAGCTTGGTCCAAAAGAAGGGCGTCGTATGCTGCAAGAAAACACGCGATGGGAAGTGGCTGACAACAAATTCAAGAATCTCGTCGCGTATATGGGGGCAGTGCTGGCGGCAAATGATGGACCTGTGAAAGTCATTATCATCGAGGATTCGGTAAAGAACTTTACGACCGCACGCACGTATTTTGATCAGGCATTTGGGTCAGATTCGGAGCGCATAAAGATTATACCGATTTGGGCTACGTATAGCAGAGAAGGACAACAGGCAAAAGAAAAATCGAAGACGTCCGGCACAGAGCCGCAATTCGAAGAAACAGTGCGGGGATTAAACGGTATTGCCTCGTTCTCCGAACTACTCGATACGCAACGATTCGGTGAAATACTGAAAGACGCACATGTGTTCGTAGATTTTGATGGCGTCATCGGGGACAACCTTCGTATGCGAGATGCACAAGCGAGCGCAATTCTTTCCGCAGCGGTGGACGCGCTATCTCATGAGTGGAACACAGACCGCGCCACCGCAAAAACGAGGATTCTCGAGAAGCTTTCTTCGTAACGAATTCACAGCTTTTTTGCTACAGTAGTGCAATGCACGACGTTTCGCACTATTTCAAAGATAAAAAGATTACCCTCATGGGGCTGGGGCTTTTAGGACGTGGCGTAGGCGACGCGGCTTTCCTCGCCGAATGCGGCGCCGAGGTACTCGTGACCGACAAGAAGACCGAAGAGCAGCTCGCGGCTTCAGTAGAGCAGCTCAAAAAATATCCAAACGTTACCCTCCGGCTTAGCGAACATCGGATAGAGGACTTTACGAATTGCGACCTTGTCATCAAGGCGGCGGGAGTCCGGCTCGATTCGCCTGAAATCGCTGCCGCAAAAAAGGCGGGTGTAGCGGTTGCGATGTCGACAGCGCTTTTCGCGAAATACGCAGCTGAAGAAGGGGGAAAAATCGTGGGTGTTACGGGAACTCGCGGCAAATCCACCATCACGCACATGATTCAACATGTTCTTATTCGCGCGAATAAGAAAGTATTGGTCGGGGGAAACGTGCGTGGCATCTCCACGCTTGCGCTTCTGCCCGAAGTGCACGAAGGCGACATCGTCGTCCTCGAGCTCGATTCATGGCAGTTGCAAGGATTCGGCGATTTGGAAATCAGTCCGCACATCAGCGTTTTCTCGAACCTCATGCCTGATCATCAAAACTACTACCCGGACATGGAATCGTATTTCGCTGATAAGGCGAATATTTTCAAATATCAGAAACAAGGGGACACGTTGGTAATCGGCAAAATGATTTCCGCGAAAATAAAGGACATGCGTCCGCCGGTAGAGCCGATTGTTCCGGATGCCCTGCCACCGGGCTGGGAGATTAAGATTCCGGGCGACCACAATCGGGAAAACGCATCTCTCGCCGCCGCCGCACTCTTCGCCCTAGGGCTCACCGCAGAAACAATTCGGCAGGGGCTTGAATCTTTTGAAGCGGTGGAAGGGCGTCTTCAACTTGTCGCCGAAAAGGATGGTGTGAAAATCTACAACGACAATAATGCGACGACCCCGGAGGCGACCATTGCGGCCATCAAGGCGCTCGACGATGGAAAGAGAAATATCATCCTCATCATGGGAGGGTCCGATAAAGGACTCGACATGTCCGCGCTGGTCGAAGAAGCCAAACAATGCAAGACCGTTATCTTACTCGCGGGTACGGGCACCGAACGCGTGCAGCAATCATTCGGAGAAAACCCTACCATATATGGTAGTATCGCGGACGCGTTTAAAGCGGCTCTCGGCAGCGCAGAAAGCGGAGACGTCATCCTTTTTTCTCCTGCCTTTGCATCATTCGGCATGTTCCAAAATGAATACGATCGCGGCGACCAATTTCTGAAACTGGTGCGTTCTCTATGATTGGAATCTTCGACTCCGGAGTCGGAGGGCTCACCGTGCTTTCAGCCCTTCGGAAACGCATTCCCTCGGCCGACGTGCTTTATTTTGGTGATGTAAAAAACGCACCGTATGGTTCTCGCTCTCGGGAAGAACTCACATCGCTCACGCTCGACGGCATCAAGCTCCTTCACGATAGAGGGGCGACGAATATAATCAGCGCATGCAACAGTGCGTCAGCATCGCTCGCTATGTCGCTCTTTGATGCACTTGAGATGACCCCGACGCAAATAATAGAAATGGTCGGACCCACGGTTGGCTATTTTCGGGAGAGCGACGAGAAATTGTTTCTTTGCGCGACGCCTGCGACCATACGCTCGCAGATTTATCAAAACGGATTTCGACTGATTGGAAAGGATGTCACTTGTGTCGCTATCGAAGAACTTGCCGGCGCAATTGAATTCGGTGCGTCGGACGACAAAATCGAGGAATTGGTGCGAGCCGCATTCAAAGATTCTCCGATTTCAAAGGGCGACACGCTTATTCTCGGCTGCACGCATTACCCGATTGTTGCCGACGTATTTGCACGCGTTCTATCGGGGGTATTTATCTTCGACCCGGCGAATGCGGTGGCGGATAGAGCGGAGCGACTCTTTTGGCCGCAAGAGGCGGGCGACGGCACGACGAAATACCTCGTGAGCCAGGATTCGCCGAATTTCCGCGCCCTCGTAGAGCGCTTTTTCCCGAACCAACTGCATACAATTGAAGTGCTAGAGTAATGCTATGAAGATTCCCCAGCACGTCTACATGGTCGGAATCGGAGGCATCGGGATGTCGGCGCTCGCACAGCTCCTCGTCCATCAGGGGAAGAAAGTGAGCGGCTCGGACAGAGAAGAGTCGCCGGTGACAGCAATGCTCGCCCAGCGTGGAATCAGGGTCATTGTGGGGCAGGATGCGTGCAATATCCCGGCGGATACCGAGCTCGTGATTTATAGCGATGCAGTGCCGTCGTCCAACGTGGAGCGCGTCCGGGTGAAAGAAAGGGGGATCAAAGAACTTTCATATTTCGAAGCGCTCGGCAAGGTCTCAAAGAGCGCACGCACCATCGCAGTGGCCGGAACACACGGGAAGACGACAACCACAGGAATGCTGGGAAAGATTTTGCAGTTCTGCGAAAAGCAGCCGACCGTAATCGTCGGCTCTATCGTGCAGGACTTTCGTTCGAATTTTCTGGCTGGCAAAGATGATTTTTTCGTCGTCGAGGCGTGCGAATACCGCGACCATATATTGAAACTTTCGCCGAAGATTCTCGTAATCACCAATATCGAACTCGACCACACCGATTATTTTCCAGACCTTGAAGCCCTGCAGGAAACGTTCCGTCTGGCGGCGGAAAAGGTGCCGGTGGATGGTGCGATTGTCACTAATCCGTACGATCCGACTATCGCCGCGGTACTCCGCAATGTGAAAGCTCCTATCCTCGATTACACGACACAAACAGTGCCTGCGCTTACACAAATCGGGGAATTCAACCGCATGAACGCGATGGCCGCGAAATGCGCGGCGCGCGCTGCATTCCCGCACCTGCAAGAGGAATACACCGACCGCGCACTCATGGAGTTCAAGGGCTCATGGCGGAGATTTGAATACAAGGGCGAAACGCCGAATGGTGCGCTTGTCTACGATGACTACGCGCACCACCCGACGTCAATCGAGAAAACGATTGAAGCGGCGCGCGCGGAATTCCCCGACAAGAAAATTATTGTCGCATTTCACCCGCACCTCTACAGCCGCACGCGTAGTTTGATGAATGAGTTCGGCAGGGCACTCACAAAGGCGGACGAGGCGATTGTGGCGCCGATTTACGCCGCACGTGAAGAGGAGGACCCGGCGGTTACGAACGAGGTTGTCGCGGACGTTTCGCGACGTTTCGGCGGTAACACACTCGCACTCGATTCGTTCGACCGAATTCGAGACAAATTGCTGACCTACGACGATCGGCACCTCATTATTACGATGGGGGCGGGGGATATCTACAAAGTCGCAGAACAGATTGCGGGGGAGTAAGACGGATGATAGCGTCACTACATGGATGGAAGTAGTCGCGATGCCGGAGATTCACTTATCGTAGTTCTTGCACGCGTCGGGGCACTCTGGGTCGCCGTGCTTCTGGGTTATTACGCTCTCTTACCCCTGCTCGGAATCGGAGCTGGCTACAATGACGCCCCGATTTTGATTGCGCTCTACTATCTCGTATGGGTCGCTATCGCGGCGTACACATTTCTCGATATATACCGTGTACATTTACCCTCGGTACGTTCACTCTGGTCGGACATTCTTTTGAGCGCGGGATTCGGTCTCGTTGCATGGCTTTTTCTTCTCGTATTTTCTTTCACAACTGTGCCCGACGGCATCCACGTCATCGCGCCGGTAACAGATTTGCTCCTCGCGACCCCCTGGTACTTCGTCCCGAAAACTGCCGAGATTTTGCTGCAGCAGGTGCTCATTTCTGTCGTGATTCTCTCGCTTCATACACATGTGAAAACGATGCGCGGCATTATGCTTCTGTACGCGGCGCTTTTTGGCAGCGTGCACCTACTTCTTTTATTTGGAGGCGAGTTTCCGCCTGCGGTCCTCATCATGACTCTTGCCGCGGTGGCCTCTACCGCCGTTTTCCCGCATCTCATATTGCGCGTATCCCACGGCTTCGTCTTTTGCTACATGATTCACTGGTCTTTCTATGCGGTGCTCGCGTCGATTCTGCGTCTTGCGACAGGAGGGTGAGGCATTTGCGGCAATATCGGAATAGTGCCAAAGTGCTGTCATGCAAGGCGGAACCCTGTCCATCGTAGCCACCCCCATCGGTAATATGGGCGATTTGACCTTCCGGGCGCTCTGGAACCTGAAGGAGGCGAACGTAATCTATGCGGAGGATACCCGTGTCATTTCAAAGTTGCTTACACACTACGGACTTCGCAAATCTGTCTTCCGGCTTGATGCTGCGACAGAAGAAAAAAAGGCAAAAGAAATCGTCGAACGGCTCGAGCGTGGCGAACATGTCGCGTTTGTTTCTGATGCGGGTACTCCCGGCGTCTCCGACCCCGGCGCAAGATTGGTCGCATATATCCGCATACATTGTCCGGACGCAAAAATCGACGCGATACCGGGAGCGTCTGCAATTACGGCCGCGCTCTCCATCGCGGGAATCGATACCACCGCATTTGTATTCTTGGGATTCCCACCGCACAAAAAAGGGCGTCAGACGTTTGTGAAAAGTATCGTCAAAAGCGAAATACCGGTCGTGCTGTACGAATCTCCGCACCGCATCCTCAAATTGCTCGGGGAGATTGGAAAGGAGGCACCCGGTGCCCGTATCACAATAGGTCGTGAGCTCACCAAACTTCATGAGGAGGTAATCGTAGGAACCCCGGCAGAGCTCGCGGAATCCCTCGAGAAACGGAAGGCCGCCCGCGGGGAATTCGTCGTGATTGTCGAATCAAGCCGTTAGACACTCGGTCCGCCGGTTGGCGGATTGTCGCTAGAAAAAGTAATCCACTAGTCCCCAGTGGCGAGTGGCTATATACTTGCTCGCATATGACCCTCGACACACTCATTATGTTCAGTGGCGCGTTTGTCGCGGTACTGCCTTTTTTGGGTTTGCCGAACAGCTGGGACAGCATTCTTTTTTCAATAGCAGGAGTGATTGTCATATCGCTCGGCATCGTGGTGAGAAGGAGAGGAAAACACAGTGCGATGGAGCGCGCGATAGGAGACCCGAATTTTGTAGAGAATGCGTCTGCGGAAGGCGTGCCGCATGTGCAGGCGGATAGAATGGCACATGAAAGCGAATAAGGGACGCCGCGCACAGCGAATCATTTTTGCTGCCGGCATCGGGTCAGTCGCACTGCTCGTGCTTGTCGGATGGGGCACAATCTATTCTTCTGCGCAGTCGATTTCATTTTCACGAAACGCATCTTCGACACCCGAGGAAATAACAAAAGGAGACGAGCGGGTCGTCGACCCGAATGTAACGCATATAAAGACGCCGGTGCCTATGAAAGCGATTTATATGTCGCAGTGCGCCGCAGGTACGCCGTCATTTCGCGAAGACCTCACGAAGCTCATTGATACCACCGAGCTCAACTCAATCATCATCGATATCCGGGATTACACCGGGAAGATTGCCTTTCCGACGGATAACCCCGCACTTGCCGGAATGACATCGGACGCATGCGGCGCGAAAGACATGAAGGAGTTCGTCAAAGCATTGCATGCAAAAAAGATATATGTAATCGGCCGCATCACGGTCTTTCAAAATCCGTACTACACATCGCTCCACCCGGAGCAGGCAGTGCAGAGAAAGAGCGGAGGTGTGTGGAAAGACTACAAGGGTCTTGCGTTCGTCGATGTGGGAGCAAAGCCGTACTGGGACAATGTCGTCGAGCTTGCGAAAGAATCGTATGCAATCGGTTTTGATGAGTTGAATTTCGACTACATCAGATTCCCCTCCGACGGACCGATGAGCGAGGCACATTACAGCTGGGACAACGGAAAGTCGAAGCCCGAAATGCTTGAAGAATTCTATAAATATCTCCACGAGAAGCTGGAGCCGCTCGGGGTTGTCACATCAGCCGACCTATTCGGAATGGTGACGACGAATACGGATGATTTGAACATCGGGCAAGTGCTCGAGCGCGCGCTCCCGTATTTCGACTACGTGGCACCCATGGTGTATCCGTCGCATTATCCGAAAGGCTTCCATGGCTACGCGAATGTGAATGCAAATGCGTACAACATCGTGCATTTCGCGATGAGTGAAGCGGTGCGCCGCACGACTTCGACCACATCAAAAGTAGACGGTCTTACTCATACGAAGATTATGAAAACTGTGGAAGTGCCGGGGGTAAACGGGGCAGCGACCACGACGCGACAGGAGTTCTCCGGCCTCTACGAAAAGCCCGCGTATCCCGCAAGCAAGATGCGGCCGTGGGTACAATCCTTTGATTATCCGGTCACCTACACGCCGGCAATGGTCGCAGAGCAGATTAAGGCCGCGAAGGACGTCGGCCTCGATTCATACTATGTGTGGGACCCGGCAAATAAATATCGCAGTCTGCGGCAGGTGCTCCAGAACAATTAACGGCAGATTTCCCCAAAAAATAAAGACGACGAAAAGCGTCAATCCTGCCGCATGATGTTTTCAAAAGCTAAACTCTGAGACGAACGGGCTCTCGATACCAAGCGATTGTAGAAAAGCGCCCATAGACATCCAATCACCAACCACTAAATAGTCGACAATAATTGTCAGTGTAAAAAGAAATGCAAGATTGAGAATCACATGCGCCGCCGCTCCTAAGCTGAAGTATTCAACGAGCTTGCGCTCATACCAAAGGCCGAAGCTCAGCAAAATAACAGGCAATAGTACGAATAACACGCCGCCGAACACAGCGAAGAACAAAACACCAAACGCAAATGGGACAAACAGTCCAATAGCTCCCACCCATATATCTTCTTGTGGGGTAAAGTCACCGAACTGCGCAACAACGTACGTCGTCGTGAGAACAATCCACCAGAATGGCAATCGACGCCATATCGGCAAAGTCATATGGACAGTATGACACTTTCCGCGCTCTCGCGATATACTTATTACATGTCCGACGACGAGCACTCCTCGCACGAGGAGCACAAGGCCGCAGGTCTTCACCCCGACCACCACGACGATGACCGTCGCATTACCTATTTCGCGACGACTCATACTCGCGGAAAGCGGGAAATGTTCGGCATTCGCGCCTTAGACCGCGGAAAGCATATTTATGTAATCGGAAAGACGGGTATGGGTAAATCGACTATGCTCGAGAATCTGGCCATTCAGGATATTCAAAACGGAGAGGGAATCGCGTTCATCGACCCGCACGGAAGCACGGCGGAAAAACTACTCGACTTTATTCCGCAGGACCGTATCAAAGATGTAGTGTATTTTGCTCCGTTTGATACAGACAATCCGGTCGGTTTCAATGTGATGGAGGATGTCGGGTACGACAAACGCCACCTCGTCGTTTCGGGACTCATGGGTGCACTCAAGCGTATTTGGGTGGATGCCTGGTCTGCGCGTATGGAATACATTTTGCAGAATACCTTGCTTGCGCTCCTTGAATATCCGGACTCGACACTGCTCGACGTGAACCGCATGCTCACGAACAAAACGTTCCGCAACGCGGTGGTAGAAAAAATATCCGACCCGATTGTGAAATCATTCTGGGTCGAAGAATTCGCCAATTTTACCGACACCTATACGCGCGAGGCGACGCCGGCAATTCAAAACAAAATCGGCCAGTTCACCGCGAACCCGCTCATCCGCAACATTGTCGGCCAGGCGCGTTCCAGCTTCGATTTGCGCAAAATAATGGACGAGAAGAAAATTTTCATCGTCAACCTTTCAAAAGGACGCATGGGAGAGTCCAACGCGTCGCTCTTGGGCTCGATGCTCACCATCAAGATTTATCTCGCGGCCATGTCGCGTGCAGACGAGCCGGCCGTGCGCCTCAACAAGCTCCCGCGCTTCTATTTCTACGTGGACGAATTCCAATCAATGATGAACGAGGCCTTTGCCGACATTCTCTCCGAGTCGCGAAAATACAAGCTTTCGCTCACGCTCGCGAACCAATACATCGAACAAATGGAAGAGGAGGTGCGTGATGCCGTCTTCGGCAACATAGGAACGCTCATCGTGTTCCGCGTAGGCCCGTTTGACGCCGAGGTGCTTGAAACGGTGTTTGATCCCACCTTCACGCCGGAAGATTTGATTAGCTTAGGCATCGGGCAGATTTATCTCACGCTCATGATTGACGGCGTGGGCTCGGCGCCGTTTTCTGCGGAAACAATCCCGCCGATTGATACTCCCGCGATTTCGTACCGCGACGACGCGGTGACCGCATCACGCGCCGCATACGGCCGTGCGCGTTCTGAAGTGGAGGCATACATCAACCAGAAGCAGTTGGATTTTCCTGTGGTTCCGAAAGAAAAGAAAGAGAAGAGGAGTACCTACGGAACCCGACCCCGCGATGAAGGTCAGCCAGCGGCTGCGCCGGTTCCGCAAGGTCGCGAACCTCGTGCAGTACTTCGCGAGACGCTAGAGAAAGTGAACGCGGCCCCGACGCAGACACCCGTCCCGCGGAGGGAATTTCCCCGGCCACATGTGAATGCAGCACCCCGACCCGGGCGTGAGGAGGCGCATCGAGGCTCGCTTCGGGATGCAATCGAAAAAGCAAAACTCTCAGCCGTATCAGTGCCGTCGCCAACACCAATGGGGTCGAAATCTCCTGCAGAGCTTTTACGCGAGAAGCGGGAAGCAAAACAGGCGGTGCACAAACCCGCTGCTGTACCGCACGCGCCGCAGCACAAAGAACAGCATCGGCCTGAACCGGCTGCTAAGCATCCTCATATTGAAAAAGAGCATCATCGCGAAGTTCCGGCGCATATTCTGCAGGATGTGTTGAATGGCCACGCCCGCGACACCGACGACCTCTAGATAGCAGATTTTCTCTATATCCTGAGCTGCAATGCCAGTCGGACGTAACCACTCCCGCATATACCCATCCGATTACTTACACTCATCCGATAATAAGTATTCACATCATATCGTTCTAAAATATTCCTATCTTCGTCCTATAGGATAAGATTAGGAATATGGGTATTCTTGAGGAAAAGGGGAGGAAGCGACGTCGACGTGACAATATTCAGAATGCGGTGCTTGCCGTTGTCGGCACTGCAGGTATTCTTGCCATTGCTGCAGTAGCTCCGAATGTATTCCAAGCGCTCCCACATATTATGGGGAAGCAGCAATATAAATTACGGTTCCAAACGAAAACGGCGTTAGGTCGACTTATCGTGAAGGGATATGTAAAAAGAGGCGAGAAAGGATTTCTAGAAATCACTCCCGTGGGTCGTCGCCATCTAGATATTAAACGCGCGCAAGCACTAGCTCCAGCAAAGACGAAGCGTCGTTGGGACAAACGGTATCGTCTTGTCATGTTCGATATACCCGAGTACCGGAGAAAGACGCGCAGCCGCCTCCGCGCCCTTATGAACGATTTTGGCTTTCTCCGTTTGCAGGACAGCGTATGGGTGACCCCGTACGATTGCGAAGACTTAATTACCTTGGTCAAAGCGGAATTAAAAGTGGGGAAAGACATACTGTATGCGGTCGTCGACCAAATTGAGAACGATTCATGGATCAAAAAGCATTTTGAACTCGGGAAATAATATTCCTAACTATGTCCTATAGGATAAAATTAGGAATATTGACTATCCACACATACGGCATGGGTAGGCGGATGTGTGGTCGTCGCGCGCGATAATGGTCTGCATGAAGCGCGCGGCTCTTTTCGCTGCAGTTGTTCTTACGTTGCCGACGAGCGCGGCAGCACAGGTTGTTATCTCTGAAGTGATGTACGACCTCGAGACGGGGTCGGACAGCGGCAGGGAATGGGTAGAGGTATTTAACAGTGGCAGCAGCGCCATCACCCTCACCGAGTGGAAATTGTTTGAAAACGGTTCAAATCACACGGTGACTGCCCACACCGGTGGAGAAGTCATGGCAAGCGGCGGATATGCCGTGATTGCAGATAATCCCACAAAATTTCTTGAAGATAATGCATCCTATTCGGGGGTTCTTTTCGACAGCGCGTTCTCGCTTTCAAACAGCGGCGAGACACTAATTCTCCGTTGCTGTGGGAGTGAGCTGAGCGACAAAGATTCGATTTCATACTCCTCGGAAACAGGAGCGGCGGGTGACGGTAAGACATTGCAACGTGCGAGTGCCAGCGTATCAACTTTCTCTGCTTCTGTTCCGACACCGGGTTCGGGCATTCTTTCCGTCACTGCACTTCCAGCGGAAGAGGAAGAGGAAAACACCAATCAAACTGAAACTGCCACAACGACTCCACAAACCACCGCCACGACCACTTCGGGCACAACGTACCAGGCCTCATACGTGCCACCGCCGCTCCCGGTGCTTTTTGCGGACGGCGGAGATGACCGAACGGTAATCGTCGGTGCGGATACCGAATTTCGCGGTCGCGCATACAACAGAGAACAGGATTTTGTAGAGAAAGTCCGCTTCTCGTGGAACTTCGGTGACGGCACGATTGCCGAAGGGCAAAGTGTTTTGCATCACTTCGAATATCCGGGGAAATACATGGCGGTACTTTCTATTGCACTCGACCGAGCCGCATATTCAGACCGCATGGTCATTTCCGCGGAGCCGGCAAAACTTTCATTCACGGTTTTGCCTGATAGTAGCGTCGCAATCGAGAACCGCTCGGGAAAGAATCTTGACCTTTCGCGGTGGCACATCAAATCATTTGGCCGAGATTTTTCACTGCCAGAAGATACCATCATCCTTGCAGGTGCGACTTTAAGGATTCCTCAGAAGACACTCGGTTTTTCTGTCGGGCCGCAAACAGAATTACAGTACCCGAACGGATTTGTCGCATTGAAGGCGGGGGAAAGTACTGCCTCCTCGTCACCCGAGACACCGATTGCTGTCACAGTGCGACCGGCAATTGCGAAGAAGCCAATAGTGAGCAAATCGAAAGGTATTGAAAAACAGGAGATTCAGATAAAGGAAGAAGCTGATACGCCGGTGCTCTCAATTTCCACAGCAGAAGCGCAAACTGCAGGGGCCGGAAATCTCAACTTCGGAGCGAGTTCGTGGTGGCTCACGGTAGTCGGTTTTGCGGGACTCGCAGGCGTGGGCGCTGCTGTCGCGAAATATTTGAGCAGGAAGGAATGGACCATAATTGAGGAAAGCGACTAAGCGGTGTACGCTCTCGGTATGGTAGCCGATAAAAAAACGATACTGGTGACCGGAGGCGCCGGAGCGCTCGGGTCGGTACTCTGCAAACGTTACCTCGACGAGGGGCATCACGTAATCTGTGTCGATAATTTGATGAAGACCCGTGACACCCGCAACATCGACTCTTTTTTGAATCACCCGAATTTCAGATTCATAAAGCACGACATCATCGATCCGCTCAGATTAGGCGAGACGAAGATTGACTGGATATTTAATTTCGCGTGCCCCGTATCGGTCATCAGTCTTCAGGTAGACCCGATTCATACAATGAAAACCTCGGTGCACGGTGTGATTAATATGCTGGAGCTCGCGCGTACACATAATGCGCGCATTCTCCAAGGATCAACCGCGGACATTTATGGAGAAATGGGAGAGAGGCCGTTTAAAGAGAGTGATTGGGGATCGGTCAATTCGCTTTCAGCCCGTGCATGCTACGAAAACGGCAAGCGCTCCGCGGAGACGCTCTTTATGGACCACCACCGGAAATACGGCACCGATATCCGCATCGCGCGCATTTTTAATACAGCGGGGCCGGCAACGCAGCTCACCGACGGGCGCGTGCCTTCCGTTTTCATATACAACGCGCTCGGCAACCGCGACCTAGTGATTTATGGAGATGGAATGCAGACGCGATGTTTCCTCCATGTGGATGATCTGGTCGAAGCGCTCGACCGGCTGATGAGGAAAGAAGGATTCATCGCCCCGGTAAATCTAGGCAGTGATACAGAAATCACGATTCTTGATCTCGCGAAGAAAATCATCGAAAAGACAGGATCAAAATCAAAGATTGTATTTGAAAAAAAAGACGACGCGCCGCTCTTTCGCAAACCGGATATTTCTCTGGCAAAAAAAGAGCTCGACTGGGCGCCGAAGAAAACACTCGATGAACTGCTCGACGACATGATTGCACGCTACCGTTCTGATGGTTTGCCGGAGAGCCGCGTGCTCGTTTTCGCCACCACGTACTATCCGGATGCGGGGCTCGCGGAAGAGCGTCTCGCGATGCTCGCGAGTGAAATGAAGGATACGGAATTTCACATTATTACGACATTGTTCCGACGCGGATTAAAACGCATCGAGCGTAATGACAACGTGACGATTTATCGGCTCGGCGTAGGATTTCCCATCGACAAATATCTGCTTCCGATACTCGGTGCGTTTAAAGCACGATCGCTCGATCGCAAGCTTAAATTCAGGTTCATGTGGTCGCTCATGGCGAGCTATGGGGCAATCGCGGGTGTGATATTGAAGCTCCTCCCTGGCCGGGCAGGCGGCTCAAAAGCGAGTTTTATCATTGCGCATCACGCGAGCGAGCTCTATACCGGCTGGAAGGCGAAGCTCGCCGCGTATGCTGAAGGGCACGCCGACCAAATCTACAAAGGAGAGGAAGTTCAGAAAACGAACGAGCTTATCGAACAGGTTCGAAAGCATTACCAAGAAATGACTATGAAGCAAGAAGGGAAGCTCATGCGACCTGTTTGATATGTCAGTACAGATAACGTATTTCGTCCATTCTACGACGACTGATAATGAAGTCGGTATCGCCACGGGATGGTTGCCAGGCGAGCTCTCACCGCTCGGCCTTAAGCAGGCGAATCAACTTATCGAGCTGACAAGAGACATGAACTTCGATGCCGTCTATACGTCCGATCTCAAACGTGCGGTCGATACAGCCACGATTGCATTCGGTGCGCGTTTTGAGGTTCGTCCGGACGCTCGATTACGCGAGTGTAATTATGGCGATTTCAACGGCCATCCCAAAAAAGAATTCAAAACACACCAAGAATCTTTCGTTGATATGCCATACCCACACGGGGAATGCTACGAAGATGTTATGCGGCGGGTGCATGATTTTCTCCGAGAAATAAAAAGCAACCACGAAAACGGACGTATCGCGATTGTCTCTCACGAAGCGCCGCATCTCGCGCTTGACGTTCTCCTGAAAGGTAAAACCTGGAAGCAAGCTTTTGCGGGTTATTGGGGCAAAACCACAGGTTGGCAGCCGGGCTGGGAATATATACTTCCATAGGTATGAAACGAATTCTTATCTTTTCTCTCACGTACCATCCATATATCGGTGGTGCGGAAGTGGCGATCAAAGAAATCACGGACAGAATTCCACCGGATGAGTACGAATTTCATATGATTACCCTTCGATTCAACTCGGCGTTGCCTGAAGTCGAGAAGATGGGGAATATACTCGTACACCGCATCGGATTTGCCACCGACAGTCCATCTGTTTCCGACCGCGCCATGCCGCTGAAACTCAAAATCGCGAAACTTCTCTTTCCGTTTACGGCCGCACTCAAGGCACATCAACTTTACAAGGTAAAGCCGTATGATGCGATTTGGGGCATGATGGCTAACTACGCCGGCTTTGCCGCATTATTTTTCAAATATTCACACCCCCGTATTCCGTACGTGCTTGAACTCCAAGATGGGCGTGTGTTCGAAGAAATGAAAGCGAGGCAACCGGCGCTTCGTTTTCTCTGGTGGTTGTACAAGAAGATTTATATGAGAGCCGATATGATTAAAGCGATATCTCGCTTTATCGAGAGGGAAGTGAGGGCCATCGGGTACGAAGGGAAAGTCGTCGTTATACCGAATGCGGTAGATGTGGCGAAATTTTCTGCGCCCGTTGCTGAGGATGATCTTATAGAGCTGAAACAAAAAGTCGGAAAGAAAATGGGTGATGTGTTTCTTTTTACCGCATCGCGCCTTGTCCTTTCGCGCGGTGTCGAAGACACCATTCGTGCACTGCAATTTCTGCCCACAAACGTGAAGCTCCTTGTCGCAGGGACAGGTGAAGACAAAGAGAAGCTTGAACAGATTGCGGACGAGACGAGTGTGCGGGAGCGGGTGATTTTCCTGGGACATATCGACCACGCGCAGCTACCTGCGTACTACAAAATCGCCGATATTTTCGTCCGCCCCTCGCTTATCGAAGGTTTCGGCAATGCGTTTGTCGAGGCGTTTGCGGCAGGTGTGCCCGTGGTAGCCACTCCGGTCGGCGGTATTCCGGACTTCCTTTTCGACCCCGAGCAGAATCCTGACTTTGAGCCGACTGGCGTTTTTTGTGAAGTGAGTAATCCCGAATCGATTGCCCGTGCGATAGAGAAATATATGAACGACCCGGCACTCATCGCACGCGTCATAAAAAATGCGAAAGAACTCGCCGCGCAAAAATACGATTGGAATCTTATCGCCCGCGACATGAAGAATCGGGTATTTGAGCCTGCCTGCGCAGGCAGGCCGCTTTTGACGCGGGGATAACTCTCTAGTAGTTTCGGCTACATGGGTGTTTGCTTGTCAGTAGGAAGGAACAAAGCCATGCACCCATTCTTCGCCCAAATGATGTCCGGGTTGCTTGCCCAGACGCGCTTCAACGCGGAACTCTTATTCCACGCGGGCACGCTCCAGGCGCAGTTTCTTGTCGGGATGGTGAACTTGCCATCTGAACTGCTTTCACTCGCCTATACGACTCGTGCGCGGCGCGCGATCTACAATATCGAAAGCAGTTCAAACGGCGGGCACCAGGTCGTGTTCGCGGCGTTCGGGGAACGTCGACTGCCATCAGTTTGACAGCGGAAACGGGGCGCTTATTCGCGCCCCGTTTGCTTTTGCTATACAGTTAATGCAATGAAGATTACGATTGCGACCGGAATCTATCCCCCCGAAATCGGAGGGCATAGTTTTTATGCTCAGAGTCTCAAAGAGGCGCTTGAGAGCGACGGGCACACAGTACGCCTCGTGTTGTTCGGTACGCTGAAAAGATTTCCGACGGGCGTTCGCCACCTGCTGTACGCCATCAAGCTGTGGTGGTGCTCTCGAGATTCAGAGGGAATAATTGCATTCGACACATTCAGTGTTGCGATTCCCGCGGCACTCGTCGCAATGCTCACGAAGAAACCGACACTCAACCGCGCCGGCGGGGACTTCGTATGGGAGACGCATGTAAACAGAACGGGCAACCGTACTCCGCTTCCTGATTTCTACGCGCATCGCGAGAGATGGAATCTGAAGGAGCGGCTCTCTTTTTTGCTCATTCGCTGGTCGCTCTCCAGTGTGCACGTGGTATTCAGCAGCGCCTGGTTTCGTGATATTTGGATGGATGCATACAAATTCAATCCGACCCGAACGCATGTCATAGAAAATGCGATTGAGTCAAAGCTCTCACCAATCTCTCCGACTCGGAAGAATTTCCTTTTTTATACTCGAGAAATCCCGCTCAAGAATCACGACGCGTTTCGACGTGCATTCCAGCGTGCGAAGGCAAAACATCCCGACATCGAACTCGAAGAAGGGTATGTTCCGCACGACCAGCTGCTGGAGCGAATACGCTCGGGGTATGCAGTCGTCCTACCATCTATCTCTGAAATAACACCAAACTTTATTCTCGAAAGTATCCGATGCGGGAAGCCATTCCTCCTTACAAAGTATTCGGGTTACGCAGAGCGTTTCGGTACGTACGGTGTCATTGTGGACCCTCTGAGCGAAGAAAATATGGAGCAGGGTATTAAGGAATTGTGTGACGAGAAGAAATACGCGGAGCTGTGCCTCAAAATTTCACACTTCAATGAAGTTCACAGTTACGAGACAATCGCCCGTGAATACGTTGCCCTCTTTGGGAAGATATGAACATCCGCGTACTACAAATTGGGTCTGACCGTTCAAAACGAGGCATTCTTTTTCCGCACACTCCCGCTGCGAAGCGTCAGGCGGCGTTCGCGGAGGCACTCGGCGATCTCGACATCATCGCGTTTTCCCTCGCTTCTGACAACGCGAGACCGTATATCGAAGGGGCGCTCCGCGTGTATCCGACCGATTCTCCGAATAAATTACTCTACGGATATGACGCGCTACGCATCATGAAGCATCTCCATCGGCCGACCGTGATATCTGCGCAGGATCCGTTTGAAGTCGGGCTCCTGGCTCTGCTCATCGCACGGACGCTCGGGATTCCGCTCCATGTGCAGGTGCATACTGATTTCCTCGCAAAAGAATTTATCGGGCACTCTATTTTGAATCGTCTTCGTTCCCGTGTCGCCCGCACTATTCTGAAGCGTGCCGACGGTATTCGAGTCGTGAGCAGACGTATCAAAGATTCACTAAAAACTAAAAACTTAGAACTAAAAACTATTCCAACAGTGTTGCCGATATTTGCCGATGTGGATGCTATTCGGACGGCGGAGGTGGACACTGTACTCGCTGAAAGATTTGCTCACTTCAAGACGAAGGTGCTTTTTGTAGGACGATTTGAGCCGGAGAAAAATCCGTGTCTCGCAATACGCTCGTTCGCTGCCGTGGCCCCGGCCGACGCGTGTCTCATCATGGTCGGCGACGGAAGTGAACGGGCACATCTCGAAGCGCAGGCAGAGGAGCACGGAGTGCGGGACAGAGTCTTTTTTGAGGGTCTCCAGGAAGCATTGCTGTATTACCCGATTGCCGACCTGGTGCTTGTCACATCGCATTATGAAGGATATGGGCTCGTCATTGTCGAGACGCTTGCGGCCGGTAAACCGGTACTTTCTACCGACGTGGGTGTTGCACACGAAGCGGGAGCGATAATTTCAAGCGCGGAGTCATTTACCGACGCACTCGGA
>Ga0209542_10005774_pt1 | contig 24459 bp, 22 predicted proteins | sample RifCSPhighO2_01_FD_184028 | JGI IMG/M metagenome (GOLD analysis project Ga0209542, IMG submission 184028) | Soil microbial communities from Rifle, Colorado - Rifle CSP2_plank highO2_0.1 (SPAdes) (version 2) | ecosystem: Environmental > Terrestrial > Deep subsurface > Rock core/Sediment ...
GCGGGGTTCTACTTTTTTGCCGCGGCCAGCACTTTGTTTTGAATAGAGGGCAAATCCAAGTGCCCCAACGCATCAGAAAAGGTCGTACCTACCTTTTTGCCGGGATTAAAGACGTCGTATGGGTCAAAAATCTTGTTAACTTGCAAAAACAGCCCGTACATCTCTTTGCCAAACATTTTTTCAACGTAGGGCGTCCGGACAAACCCGTCGTTATGCTCGCCGGAAATAGAGCCGTGATACTTGAGCACTAGGTCATACACCTTGTGTGAAAGCTCGTCGATAATCTTGCCCGTATCGGAGCGCTTGGGGTCGACAAGTGGAATGATGTGGAAGTTGCCGTCGCCCACGTGCCCCGCTACCGTGTAGGTGAGGTCGTATGCACTTAAAATCCTCTCAAGTTTAGGCAAAAACTCAGGAAGCGCCATAGGGTTCACCACAAAGTCGTCGATAAATGGGGCTGTGCGCTGGCCGCGGACTTTTTTGCGCAGCAGGTTAAAGCTCTCGCGCCGGATAGTCCAGTATTTGCGGGCGCCACGCTCGTTTTTAGCCACGCGTACGCCGACATGATTTTTGTTGTGTCTTACTTCCGCGGCAAGCTTTTGCGCCTTTTGCAGCGCCTCGGCCTGGCTGTGTGCGCGGAACTCGACCATTAAAACGAGCTTCGGTATGCCGCCAGTTAAGAGCATCCAGACCTCGGGTAAAAAGGCCAATCCTAAGCCGATAATCCCCGACTTCATCTGCACTGCAAACTCCGGGAAATACTTTACCGCGAGGTGAAAGGTATGGTCGTCGTATGACTCAAAGCTATCGGGCTCGTACTTCAACACCTCAGGCACCACTTCGCCAAGCTCGGAAAGCGAGTTTAAAAATATAATGGTCATCGCCGAGTAGGGCTTGGGGTGCACGAGGCCAAACTTGATTTTGGTGATAAGCCCCAAGGTCCCTTGCGAGCCAACAAACAATCTCGCCAAATTCATAGAGTGTACCCCATCGCCGATGTCCCAGAGCGCGTAGCCGGAGGAGTTTTTCTCCACGGTCGGTTTGTGCTCCTCTATGATCTTGCGGTGCTCCGGCGTTGAGAGGAGTCGTGACATTTTGCGATACACCTCGCCTTCAAACGACTCTTCGGCCAGTTTGCGCTGCAGTGCCTCGCCTTCGAGTTTTTTAAGCGTATGCACCTCGCCGTCGGCTAACACGACCTCAAGCTCTTCGACGTAGCGCGCGGTTTTGCCGTACTTTAAGTTTTTTTCCCCGCCGGAGTTGTTGGCTGCCATGCCGCCCACGGTGCATATCTCGCGACTTGCGGTGTAGCTCGGCAACTCAAGGCCTTTTTTCTTTGTTTCCTTGTCGAAGTCGCGGAAATACATCCCTGGTTCAACGGTAGCCGCCTTGCTCCCCACCTCGATAAGCCGGTTTAGGTGAGTGGTCATATCCACCACAATCGAGTCGGTTAAGGGGCCGCCGGACATATCGGTCCCCGCCGCACGTGCTGTGAGAGATATTTTGCTGTGCGGGTCTGTCTTCTTTTTCTCCGCGACAAAATGCACAAGCTTTTTTATATCCTCGGCGTCTTTTGGATGTACCACTACTTCCGGTCTCAACACAAAAAGGCTCGCGTCGCGCGAATTTTTTTCGAGCGTGTCACTGCTCTCATCCACCTGTTCGGGACGCAGCACTTTACGCAACTCTTCCCCGAGTGCCATTGACAAAATTGTAGCACAGAAGATGTTGCAATTGGGGCAAAATTATGTATTATGCCTGCGGACTCTGGACATACTACAGAAAGAAGGAGCCACGGGCATGACCATCAAGGTCGTAAAGTTTGGGGGTTCATCCCTCGCCGACTCTTTGCAGGTCGGAAAGGCAATCGCGATCGTCAAGGCAGATCCAACGCGTACGCACGTTGTCGTCTCTGCACCTGGCAAACGCAACGCTCTCGACACGAAAGTCACTGACCTGCTTTTGGGCTGGTACAGGCTCAAAAAACAAGGGGTTTACGAAGAGGCGGCCCAGCTTTGGACGGCCATTTGCAACCGCTACTTCGAGATCATCTCCGGGCTCGACTTAGGCCTCGACCTGCGCGACGACTTTGCCGCTATACAAGATGCACAAGAGGCCGGAGCGTCGGAAGATTTCATCGCGAGCCGCGGCGAATACCTGATGGCAAAGATCATGGCCGACGCGCTGGACTATGAGTTTGTTGATGCGGCAAAGTGCGTTCGCTTCAACTCGATCAAAACGGCTTCAGGCCACCTCGCTACTCACGACAGGCTCTACAACGAGGGCCTCACGCACAGTCTCGTCTACTCGCTGATGCACGATAAGCGTGTGGTGATGCCGGGATTCTACGGCACACTGCTCGACGGCAAGACAATTCAGATTTTTCCTCGCAACAGTTCGGACATCAGCGGAGCTATTGTCGCGGCGGCTCTACAGGCCAACGTCTACGAGAAATTCACCGATGTACCCGGCATTCTTGCTGCAGACAACCGACTGGTCAAGAATCCGCGCAGCATCACATCGGCCACGTATCGCGAGCTGGGTGAGCTCGCGATAGACCCGAGCGGCGTCTTCCACCCTGAAGCAATGTATCCGGTGCAGACCGCTGGTGTCGAAACTCATATCCTCGACGCCAACAATCCGCGCGAAAAAGGAACGGTCATCTACCCCGACATACGAGCGCCGAGTCTGACACCCGGAACCGTTATCGGGATCGCTGCCCGCGCCGGTTTCTCGATCATCACGGTCTACAAGGTGGCGATGAATCGGGAGGTTGGCTTTGTGCGCCGCGTACTCGAGGTATTGGAGCATGAGCGCATCAGCTTTGAGCATGCTCCGATGGGACGGGACATCATGAACGTACTCCTCGAGACCTCGCAACTGAAAGACAAGGAGGACTATATTGTCAATCGACTCATCTCCTTCTGTTTCGCCGACGAGGTCAAGATCGAAGACAGCCTTGCCTTGATCTCGACGGTGGGTCGCGCCATGCGAGACACCGCGGGCGTTGCGGCGCGGCTCTTTACCGCACTTGCGAATCACGGCATCAGCAACCGCATTATCGACCAGGGCGCCACAGAAATGAACATTGTGGTTGGCGTTAAGGAGTCGGACCTAAAGCCCGCCGTCAATGCGATCTATAAGGAGTTCTTCCCTAGTGCCTAGCAAGTCGCGAACGAATCTTTGTGCGCCGTCCGGGGTCCCCGGACGGCGCACATTTGTTTTTTAATACAAATCTCCAAGGCTTTACAATATACTCTCCTGCGTAATTGATTCCAATCCGAGGTGTGCGCACAATCTTGCGCGGACTAATCACCTCTCCCCTATCTTCGACCCACAGTCCACTCTTTTTGCCGAGCGGCTGGTGATTTAAGCTCTTGTCGATTTTTAGAAATTTAGTCAGCTTTGCCGGGCCATCCAGCGAAGCAAAAGTGTCTCGTGCAGGGGTGCCGTTTATCTCCCCGGAGCGAGACACTTTTGCGGAGCTACTTACACCGCGTATAAGTACCGCCGCCGGATATTCTTTTTTGCCACACACCAGGTTGAGCATCCAGTGCATGCCATAGGTAAAGTAGACGTAGATAGTCCCCGGCTTCCCAAACATCGGCGTGTTGCGCGCTGTCTGGCCCCTGTGCGCGTGGCTGGCCAGGTCTTTAAACCCGTCATACGCCTCAGTTTCGACAATCATGAGCGCGACAGTCTTTCCCCTTACTCTACGCACCAAAAATTTGCCGAGCAAGTCTTTAGCGACCGTAAGCGTCGGGCGGTCAAAGAAAGCGGGGCCTAACATCCTAGCCATGCACCCTATTTAACCCTGCTAGATGTACCTCCGCAATTTGTAGAGCGTCCTGCGCCGCTCATATGTAATGCCGCATGAGCACCCGGCCCGCACTGTCATAAAGACACAGTACCGCCATCCTGCGCTCGGTCATACTTTCACCATACCCCGCATATGGTGAGGAGTCTACACTGGACAACGTTCTTTTCTCTCTGTGTAAACCGTTGTGCACAGGGTTTCGGATTGGAGGGGTAGGATCTTCGATCTAATATATAGATGTCCATCTATATAGACATCAGTCTATATGATGTTTGATTGTCAGGCGGGGAAGCAAGGTGTGATTCCTTCGCAGTGCCGCTACGGTGTGTGGCTGTGTCCAGCCACGAGCCCGAATACCGCATGACACATTATCCGTTAGCCTCGAGCAAGGTATATGACTACGACACTGTGCGTGCGCCGTTCGATTTATTTTTTTGCATATGCAGGCCTCTTCTGGTGGTTTGTCGCTGTACCGAGTGTTGCGGCTGCTGATACTGCTCTCGCTGGAGCGTATTTGCAGGACCATCTGAATAGCCCGTGGGTTACCATGGCACTCGTAGCACTGGGCGAGAATCCAGATACGACCTATCTGCAGTCAGCAGAAGGATCCACAGCGATTGACCTTGAAGCGCCCATTTTGGCATTAACAGCCGCCGGAAAAAACCCTTATACGTACCCGGAGACGGATTTAATCGCGGCTCTAAAAGCTTTTTACTTCGAAGGACAGCTGGGAGAAAAAGATATGCTCAATGACGATATCTTTGGCATCTTGGCGCTTGTGTCTGCCGGTGTGCCTGGCGATGATCCCGTCATAGCCGCCGTAAAGGAACATATCATTACGCACCAAAACGCCGATGGAGGTTGGTCCTACTCCGTCGGAGGGACGAACGACACCAACACCACCGCCGCCGCAATCATGGCGCTTATGGCCGCCGGCTTGTCGCCGGACGCTCCGAGTGTGGTGCAAGGGCTCGCCTACGTGCGCGCCGCACAGAATGCAGACGGCGGATTTCCCTATGATCCTCAAAGTGAGTGGGGTACGGCCTCCGATGCTTCTTCGGACGCATGGGTGCTCATGGCGCTGACCGCGGCGGACACAGATATGGCCTCTTTTTCAGCGAGCACCAGCCCCTCCGAGCATCTTCTGTCACTGCAGGTGGCAAGCAGTACGGGGCCCACCGGCTATTTTGAGTATCAGCCGGGAAGCGGAGAAGATTCTTTCACTCCCGTGACCACCTCCTACGCAGTCATCGCGCTTTCAGGAAAGACTCTTCCGGTCGGAACGTTTGTGCTGCCCCCGCCCATCCCCGAAGCACCAGCATCTGCCGGCGGTAGTAACAGTCGGTCAGTCCGAAAAAAAACTAAAGTGGATGCCGCGTTAGTCTTAGGCACTAGCACCGCCCCGGCAGTGGAGGGTCAAACCTCTACGCAAGATGTGCTTCTGCATCTGCCGTTCTCCAGCGACTTGTGGTACGGCATGCAAGGAGCAGGGGTTAATCAGCTCCAAACACTGCTCATTGCTGAAGGCTTCTTAGCGATCGCGGTTCCGACAGGGTGGTTTGGACCGCTCACGCGCACGGCGGTAATGCAGTATCAGTCAGCCTGGGGCATTGTCCCAACAGGCCTGGTAGGGCCGGTAACTCGAGCGTGGCTTAATGTTCGTTCGATGATAATTGGTGCTATGTGACCCCTACGGGATTCGAACCCGTATTTGCGCCGTGAGAGGGCGCCGTCCTAACCGTTAGACGAAAGGGCCGTGTCAAAAAATATAAAACAAAATTGAGCAAAAAGAAAGGCGCCCCGAAGATCGGGGCGCCCTGTGCGGAGAGGTCGCGGCTGCTACAACCATCTCAGGCTGCCGTCGATTTCTGAGATATTGAAGCGGCTGCTACGAGGGCCGCTTGCGCGAAACCGTGATTTTCGACGAGCGGGCTTTTGCATGTGCGAAGTTGGAATGAGACATGGCACCATGTCGCCGATTTTTACCTTTGACATTGATGAGCCAGGTTGGATGACCTTACCGCCACCAACTCCCGGTACGTAGACCGGATCTCCTGCCTCCCAATTCTGAGCCGGGATGGGGGCCTTCGGTCCATTCGGGTCTGTTGTGATGATGTTCAAGACACGCCTCCGTATTGTTGGAACAAAAATCGCGTATCCGGCTATACCGGACCCAAATTCCAGTATATAACCGTCCATGACGGTGAGTCTCCCCTATTGCATCCTAAACTACAATAACACGAGCCGTAGAAAAATCAAGCTACTTCTTTTTGCGCCACTCGGGGTCCTGCCTCACCAAGAGCTCCCCTGCCCGCTCGGGTTCTTCCATCAGCTCCTCGACGATGCGCTCCATGCGCATGCTCTGCGAGCCTTTGATAAGCAGCACATCTTTTTGACGCAATATAGATTTAAGTTCGCGCGCGGCCTTCCGCGTATGTTCGTACTGCAAAATGGCACTATCCGGCATCCCCGCATCAAGAGCGCCTTCCGCAATGTCTCGCGCCCGAAATCCTACCGTAACTAAAAGATCGCAAGTTTTGGCCGCATGTGCCCCCGCTTTTTTGTGCTCCTCCGCCGAGTGCCGCCCAAGCTCAAGCATGTCGCCTAGTACCGCAACCTTTCGCGTCTGCATATGCGAACCCACAAGGTTAAGCGCGTCTAGGGCCGCCTCTGTAGCCGCTGGAGAAGAGTTGTAGGTGTCGTCGACAATGAGCGTGTCTTTAACACCCCGCAGGAGGCGCATCCTCCCCGGAGGTGGCTCGTAGCTCTCGAGTGCTTTGACTATTTCCTCCACTTTTTTGCCGAGCGCCTGGCCAACAGCTGCGGCGCCAAGCGCCGGCAAGAGCGCGTGCGCGCCTACCGAACCCACCACCTCAAACGGCGCTGAAACCCCTTCTGCCTTGAGCTTCGCCTTCATGCCAAGTGGCCACCGCTCTTTTCCTTCTTCATACAACAGCTGAACATCATCTGCGCGCACATCGGCCTCAGGGCCGAGGCCAAACGTAATCATCCGGCGCTCGCCCGCGCGGCTTTTAAATTTGTCGAGCTCATGGTCCCCTGCGTAAAGCACCAGCGTGCCACTTGGCACAAGTGCGTTGATGAGTGAAGCTTTTTCTTCAATAACATCTTTAGGCGAGTCAAAAAACTCCACATGCACTGGTACTTCCGGCAGCCGGGTAATAACCGCAACATCCACCGTGAGCCACCGGGCAAGCGAAGAGATGTCGCCCGGGCGGTCTGCCCCCACCTCAAGCACGAGCCATTCCGGATAGCGCGTTTTAAATATGATCAAAAACAAGCCGTCTAGGAGATTTTGTATCCATCGAAGCGGATTGTTCCAGCCGTTGGGGACGCCGAGTATCGTAAGCGGCACCCCAATTTCGCTGTTAAAGCTTTTTTCGCTCTTGCGGGTGTGGCTGCGCGCGGCGAGCACGCGGTAGATAGCGTCTTTGGTAGAGGTTTTACCGACGCTTCCCGTAACCGCCACCACCTTGGGCTGGTACTTACGGAGCACGGCACGGGCCTCGAGCGTAAGCAGTGCAACTATAATTTTCTTGAAAAGGGATTTCATCTATCCGGAGGAATGTCGTAGTAGCTAATGAGAAACTGGGTCAGCGCGTGGAATGGCTGCGTCAAGGTCTGCGATGCAAACGAAGCACCCACAGGCTCAAGCGCAAACAAAAAGATGATGAACCGGGAGTCGTAGGACGGGAAATAGCCGAAAAAACTGTGCAAAAACCTGTCCTCATAGTAGCCGCCGCCGCCCGGGTTAGCAACTTGCGCCGTACCGGTTTTGGCGGCAACGCTGTAGCGCTCGAGCGTGATTTCTCCCTGCAAAAGTGCCGTATCAACAACCTCTGTAAGCATCCGGCTCACCTCACGAGCCGTCTTTTCGCTCAGCACCTGTTCGTTTTGCCCCCAAGAAAGCGTCTGGGTAAGCCCCACATCGTAGCGTATCTCGCGCACCAGATGCGGGGTTACGAGCTTGCCGCCGTTTGCAAGCGCTGCGAGTGCACGCACCGTTTGTATTGGGGTCACGGCAATCCCCTGCCCGAAGGCAGCGGTCGCATACTCAACCTGCCGGGGGCTCTGGAGGTTTTCAACCAGGCCATGGAGCTCGCCCGGGAGGTCGATGCCGGTCTCGCTCCCTAGCTTAAACTTATCCAAAAAATACTCGCGCATCGTATCCTTGCCCATTTGCACCGCAATAAACGAGGCACCGAGGTTGAGCGACTGATTTAAGATTTCCTGCATCGGGACGGTGCCGCGCGCGCGGCCGTCGTAGTTGCGGATGGTTTTTTGGTCGAGCACGATCTCACCCGTGTCGTAGTAGGTGGTCTGGGGCACTACCGCACCGCTGTCGAGCCCCGCGGCAACGGTCAAGGGTTTCATAATCGAGCCCATTTCGTATACGTTCTCAACCAGCGGGTTGGCAAAAATGAGCGGGTCTTCTTCCTTACTAAACGCATTGAGGTCAAAAGTTGGATGCACCGCCATACCAATAATCTCGCCCGTGTGAGGGTCCATGATAATGCCCCCCACCAGCCGTGAGTTCCACTCCGCATCGTACTCTTCCAGCGTGCGTTCGAGCTCGGCCTGCACCACCGGCTCTAGGGTGGTAATAAGGTCGCCTGTTTTAGGCTTGGCGCCGAAGAGGGCTTCCGCCGCGCCAAAGAGCTCTACGAAAAAATTTGAGTATGAAAGTTCTTCCTCCCGTGCAAGTGTCTGCTCATAGTAGCGCTCAAGCCCGTAGCGGCCCTTCTGCACGTCGTCGTTGTTGTAGGCGACAAAACCTATTTCCTGCGCCGCCAAGGTAGCGCCGGGATAGTAGCGCCGGTTCGTACTAGACGCACTGGCGGCAACTGTTGCCGCTAAAACCAAATTGCCGTGCTTGTCCGAAAAATATATCGAGTCGCGCAGAAGGAGCGGCGAAGTTTGTTGGATAGTTTGGGCCTCGGCACGGGCGAGATACAGGTCGCCCTGCATAACCTGCAACATGTAGAGGCGGCCAATCAACGCAAATGCTACGAGTATGCAGACCGCGACTAATATTCTGACGCGCGTGACAAACCACTGCTTTCTCATGACTACTCGCTAACAAGCGTCAGCGGACGCGGGTTTGAAGCAAAGACAGTTGAAACTTCGGTCGGCTTTACGAAGCCAAGCCGCTCTGCGCGCTCTGGCGATACCTCTTTGGTGTACGAAAGGTAGCGCGCTTGCATGGTGCTTAACTCCGCGGTTAAGGCCTTATTTTCCCGCCCGGCGTCGGCGCGCTTAGCCGTAGAGCTTACTGCCTCAAGCAAAAAGATGCCGTAGAGGAGGAGCGCGCAAGCCACGACCGCGGCCATGAGCGCTGCGGCGCGATGCAGTCGAGGCGTGTAGGCGATAGCTATGGCACGTGCTTGTCTTTTCATACTTTTTTACTTTTCAGTTTTTTAATTGCGCGCAGCTTCGCACTGCGAGCGGAGGGGTTATGAGTAATTTCTGCTCTCGCTGCGACAATTGGTTTTTTGGTTAGGAGTTCGCCGTGCTTCTTTCTGGCAAGTTCGGCAAAAAAACGCTTGACTATGCGGTCTTCTAAACTATGGAAGGAGATAACCGCCACCCTACCTTCTGCCGCCAGGTGCTTCCAGGCAGCTTTGAGTCCCGCTTCAAGTGCGCCCAGCTCGTCGTTGACAGCGACCCTAAGTGCCTGGAACGTCTTGGTGGCCGGGTGGATCTTGCCGTGCCGATAGCCCGCAGGAACAGAATCACGGACAATCTCCACAAGCTCTATGGTCGTCTCAATCGGTTGCTGTCTCCGCCGCAGGACAACTGCTTTCGCAATCCGTCGGGCGTAGCGTTCCTCGCCGTAGCCAAAGAGCACGTCGGCAATCACCTTCTCGTCCCACTGGTTGAGGATTTCCGCTGCGGTAAAGCCCGAGCGCGGCCGCTCGCCGTAGCTCATGTTCAAGGGTTCGTTTTGGAGAAACGAGAATCCCCTTCCGCTTGTCAACTGCTCGCTGTGCCACCCTAAGTCGAATAGAATCATGTCCACCGTCTTAAGGCCTGCTTTGTCTAGCACACTTCCAAGGTCTGCAAAGTTGGCGTTGAGGACAGTAGCGCGAGCGCCGAAGCGCTTAAGCTTCTCCCTAGTTGCCTCGACGGCATTCAAGTCTGCATCAAGCGCGATGAGCTTTATATGAGCCGCCTGCATGAGCGCTTCACTCGTGCCCCCTTGTCCTGCCGTAGCATCAACAGCAACCTCCCCGTCTTGGGGTGTTAGTAGGTCGATAACTTCCTTAACAAGGACGCTCTGATGCGCCCTGGCCTGCCCTGACTTCCACTCGCGGTGAGAACCATCCTCCTCTCGAATGGGATGGCGCTTAACACGAGTAGAAGTCAATGCATGCATCATAGTGGTAGTTGAGCTTAAAAGAACGCACTTCTACAGGATCCGGAGGTCTCCCAGGGTTTGGGCCATGTGGTCCGCCCCTTTTTCTATCCGGCGTTTGTATGCGGCCCAAGTGGATTCGTTCCAAATCTCAACCCGGTCCGATACCCCCGCAAGCACGACACTCGCACCTAACTTCGCGAAGTCTTTCAAAAAGTCGGGGATGAGGATCCGGCCTGCTCCGTCCACTTCCGTCTCGACCGCACCGGCTAAGAGAAACCTGCTCATGCCCCGTGCTGTCGACTCGCCGAACGGCAGCTGCTCGAGCTTGCTGGCAATCTCCTGCCACGTACGCCGTGGGAAGAGAAAGAGACATTGATCGAGCCCGCGCGTTACGACAACTGTCCGGCCAACTTCTTTCCGAAACTTCACCGGGAGAGAGAGGCGTTTCTTGGAGTCCAGCGTGTGTGTATATTCTCCAATAAGCATAATTAATCCCACTCTATCCCACTACTAGACAGTATACAACCACTACTCCCCACTCCAAGGGCAGTTATACACAACTTGACAAAATATTTTGTCTATGCTAACATAGCAAATGGAACAGGGGGGTGGTCAGGCGTATCAACCGTAAACGAGGAGTACGATCGTGACCATCGACAAAATCATAAAATTCTTCAATAATGCGCCGGCACAGTATGTCGAGCGCTGGAAAGAATTCTGGGCCTTGCAGCCGCATGAGCAAAAGCAGCTCTACGTATGCCTGGGTCTTGCGTTTGTGTTCGTCTATGGGATCACGGCTCTCGCCTGTGCTCAATGACGAACCGGCCGCGCGGTGCTCCCTCCCGCGCGGCCTTTTACTTTACCCAACCACCTCCTTTAATCTTTTTATTACAAACTCGTGTGGGAGTGCGGAGATAAACCATCCGGCCTGCGGGCCATAACTTTTACCCAAAAATGCGAGATAGATCGCTCCAAACAGCTCGGAAGGCTTGATTCCCTGTGCTTCTTTTATCTCATGGAGCTTTTTATGTAGCTCCTCCCCGCTTGGCATTGCCTCAAATCCTTCGATATATCGAAGGATTTCTGCAAGTGCGGCTTTTTGCGCCTCTGAAAGGCTTTTTGCCGCTTCTGGGAGCGTGTCCTGCAGTTTAAAAACAAATTTTTCCGGCGCATAGGCCTCAAGCCAGCGTTTGGCGTACTTGGCACGTTCGTCGAGCTCGGCTTTATCGGCTTTGGGGAACTCTTTATAAAGATCCATGTGCGGCATCTGCACAACAAACGCCACTTGCGAGAACCGCGGCAGGACAGACTGGCTCGAAATCTTGCGTTCTGGATGTATAAACTCAAAAAGTTTAGCATAGTCGTCTTTTACTCCGGCCCAATACCCCTCGGCAAGCTTGTCGTAGAGGTCGTAGAGCAGGGGAACGGTGTCACTTTCGGGGTCGAAGTTAAACTGTTGGTTGATGTCTTTGCCGAGAAGTGCGAGCCGGAGGATCTTGGGCGGCACCAGCTCTGAAATTTCCTTTGCACTACTCCCCCGCCCTTTTGAGGAAGACATCTTTTTGCCGCCGACGAGCAAAAACTCGTAGGGCATGTCAAACGGCGGTTCGTAGTTGAACACTTCTTTCGAAATATGATTAGCAACATCTCGTGAGCCGCCCTTCGTGGAGTGATCCTTGCCCCCGCCCTCTACCATGACGTCATACACCTTCCACTTTGCCGGCCAGTCGGTCTTCCAATAGAGTTTTGAGCGGCCGCCGAATGGACTGATGCGCCCGCTATGCCCGCAGCCTTCAGTATATGCAACTTTGTTTTTAAGACAGGTGTAGGCGACCGTGCTTTCGTCGAAATCCGTCGCTTCGGTCGTCGTCATCTTGCCGCACTGCTCACAAATAACCGAGATAGGCAGCCATCCTTCCTTACGCTCAGCACCTGATACCTCTTTCATAATGCGACGAATATCCTCGGCATGCTCAAGGGCTTCGCGGATGACGCCGTCCATTTTGCCAGAAAGATAGAGCTCACTCGCCCATACGTATCTTGGATGAAAGCCGGTCGCCTCGATAACCGACTGGAACTCCTTTGCATAAAACTCGCCGAAATTCTTTGCCGAGGCTTCAGGCGAGGGTATGGTATAAAGCGGCTTTCCCAAATGCGGCTCAAAAGTAGCTCTGTCGAGGTAGGTTGGAATGTCGTCCATCGGGTCGAAGTCGTTGTGCTCCCAGACAAATTCGTTGGCGGCCCCTGTATCGGTAAGCGCCTCATGCACGGCACCGTGTATGGCTACTCCGCGCATGGAGCCAATATGCACGCGGCCAGAGACCGTTTTTTCGTCGCGGATGACAATAGGTTTACTGGCGCCAAATCGCGCCTTGACCTCCCCCGCTATCCGGTCTGCCCAAAACATGAAGTTTAGTGTAGCTCACTTTTCAAAAAAATGTTATAAGACAGGCGGCAGGGCAACGAGGAAGCAGAGGAATAGATGAGGCGAGAGAAAAAAAGTGAAGAAGCGACGAGAAGGTTCCTCCTCAAAAGACTGGATGGCTACACGCGGCGGATGGACCTTGCCAATCTCCAGATCACGGTAGATCTTGCCAAACGGCGAGCAGAGGATCAGGAAGAGGCGCGGAAAAGAGCACTATCTATACGCAGACACCGTACTCACGACGAAGAGGACGATGTCGACTAGCGGCCACATGAAAACCGGCGGGAGAACTCCCGCCGGTCGCTGTTTACTCCACCTTTAAGATTTTAAACCGCTGAGTGCCGCGGGGGGTGTGGAAGGAGAACTCGTCTCCTTTCTTTTTGTTTAAGAGCGCGCTCCCAAGCGGCGAATGATAGGAGATTTTACCGGCAAACATGTCGGTCTCTTCGGCGCCAACGATGATGTAGGTGCGTTTATCCTCGCTCCCCTTGGCGGCAACGGGCTGCACGGTAACCGAAGAGCCCATAGCAACCGTGCCGCTTTTTTTGCCCTCTTTAACAATCTTCGCGTTTTTGAGTATGTGCTCGAGCTTGCCGATGCGGTCTTCTATAGCCGCCTGCATTTCTCTAGCTTCCTGGTACTCCGCATTTTCAGAGAGGTCACCCAAACCGCGCGCATACTCAAGCTGCTCCGCGATTTCTTTGCGGCGCGTTGTGCGCAACTCTCCTAGCTCTGAAGTCAGTTCCTCGAACTTCTCCTGAGACATTAATTCCTCTGTCATATAAAAAGGTAGTGCGGACAGTTTACCTGAAACCGCTTAGAAGTCAATGTGAAGTCAGTCGACTACTCTAGGTACTCCGGTGCGTTTGCTTTGAGCCACCACAAAAAGGCGTTCATTGCCGCAGGCGCGCCGACGGCTGTGCCAGCAGGTGCGCGTTCCAAAACCACCGCAAAGGCCCAGCGCGGATTTTCGTACGGATAAAAGCCGATGACCCACGAGTTCATAAACTGATTTTGCGCCCCCACCTGCGCCGTGCCGGTCTTACCCGCTACCTCAATAAACGGCATATTAACCGCGGCAGCGGTGCCGCCCTGTGCGGCCAGGCGCATCCCTTCGCGCGCCACTTCAAACGCATGCGGGTCGATAGGGAGTGAGGTGCCTTGAGGGCTCGAACTTGCGATGAGCGCCGGGGTAAGAACCATGCCGCCGTTTGCAATGGCGGCCGCCATGCGAGCCATCTGTAAGGGCGTCACCTGTACACCGTACTGCCCTATCGCAGTGTTGTAGGTATCGCCCACTCGCCACGGGTCGCCCCCAAAGGTCGCCTCTTTCCACTCTGGGGTGGGGATAGTACCTCCAGGTTCCTCAAAGCCCATAAGTCCAGTGGGGTTGCCCATGCCAAAGAGTTTAAAATATTCGTCCAGTGTGGCGATGCCTAAGCCCTGCTGGTCTTTGTACCCGCCGCCGACAGTATAAAAGTAAACATCGGAGGAAACCGCGATTGCGTGGCGCATGTCGGTGTAGCCGTGTGCCTTCCAGTCTCTAAAAATCGACGGCTGGTCCGGAAAGTAAGGGTTTGGAATCGAGATTGAGCCTGTACTCAAGATTTCTTTAAACTCATCAATAACTCCTTCAGCAAGCGCCGCGATTGCGACCATGGGCTTCACGATAGAGCCCGGCGCGTAGAGCCCAGAGATCGCGCGGTTTAAAAACGGATTGCGCTCGTCTGCAAAAAATGCCTCAAGTGCCTCCTCTCTGCCGCGCGAGAGCGCCTCGGAAGAGTATTCGGGGTAGCTCGTAAGCGCCAAAAGTTCGCCGGTCTCTATATCGATGACCGCCCCAGCGCCGCCCTGAAACTTCGACCCTTCCGCGCGTGCGGCTATTGCGTCGTAGAGGCCTTGCGTAACTTCGGCATCAAGAGAGAGCGAAACCTGCTCACCGGTTTGCGGCGGCCGCTGTGCGCTCTCCGAAACGACGTTGCCGCGCGCGTCGGTCTCCGTGAGCGTGATGCCGTTGTGCCCCGCAAGCACGTCGTTGTACGCGCGCTCAACACCCTCTATCCCCTCAAACGAGGTACGGAAGTAGTGACCGGAGGAGTCTTTGGTGGGAGCTTTGGTATAACCCACGATGTGGGAGAGGCCGCGATACTGGCCGTAGTGACGCTCGGCAAAGTCGCTTTCGGCGTCCACGCGTACGTTGTAGGCAAGCTCTCGGCCCGTCCTGTCGACAACCGTGCCGCGGTCGGCAAAGATGATGCGCTCGGCAAGCTGATTTTCCGCCGCTTGTTTCGCGTAGGCCACACCCTTTACAAACTGGAGATCAAAAGCACGCAGACAGTAGAGGCCAACCAGCAGCAGAAGCAAGCTCGAGACAAAGAGGAGCGCACCTTGGCCTATTGGTCGCTCTATCCGCCCTTCAAACTGGTCGGTGTCAAATGCCTGCAGGTTCGAAGAGTCGACAAAAATCTCGTCGGGATGTATTTCGGGTGAGCGCTGCCTGCGCAGCCAATGGCGGAGCGACATTACCCTATTTTAGCCGCTAGAGGTGTTCTGAGGAAGTGCGCTTAATGAAGTAGCGTCTCGTTGAGTAGCGCACGACAACTGTGGCAAGCGCCGCAATGGTAAACGGGAAGAACAGGTAGGCTGCGGGGCCCACCGGCGCACCGTATGCCAAGTCCAAGAGAAGTCCGAGTGGCAGAGCGAACAGCCCCCGCCCTACAAAACCCATAGCTACGACCCCCGCTGCCGCCAGGGGCCAGAGTTCAAGCAAAAAACTCCCAGACGTTACGACAAATATAAGAGCGATGAGCCAGCGGTTTGTGTTCATAGTGACGAGCGTTTGCGCACCTCCACAAAACGAAGTGAGAATGGATTTGCAGGGAGCTGAAGATAAATAGTTTGAAATGACTCGTTGGACGCTACCTCGGTTGCTGCGACACGCGCGGCAAGTATAGGGTTGATGTCGGGGAAAAGTACCGGGTCGCCAACAGAAACTTCGACGCCTTGCGGGAGCTGCCCCTTAAATGAGCCCCCGCCCTGCCCCTCCATAATAATAGGTACCGAGCCCCCTTCGGCAAAGACAAGCGCGTCGTGCGCCTCGCCCGGCGCGGAGTAGAGCGTTGCCCGCGAGCTACTGCGGTACACTTCCGTCACACGGCCAATCACGACCGACCCTGCCGAGAAAACAAGGTCGCCGGCAGAGACCCCCTCGCCCTGCCCCACGTCGAGCACAAGTGTGTCGTAAGGAGTGGCAGGCGGGCGCAACAACACTGCGGCAAGAAGCGTCGTACCTACCTCCGGAGTGCGGCCGAGACGGCTCTTTAAGTCGATATTCTCGCGCAGGAGCACGTCACGGTCGGCGAGGAGCGCCTCTGCCAGGGCGAGCTCAGTGCGCAGGCGTTCAAGCTCGCCCTGGCTGGTCAGCGACTGCACGGCGCTAAACGCGGGGGTAAAGACTGCCCAGAAAGCTCCGGTTAAAGGCTCTCGCCATACCAGAAGTATGCCAGAGACAACAAGACACAGGACCCCGACCAGCACGATGCGCAGCCCCCTCCCCTGCTGGCGCCGTTTATGAGAGATCGTCGTCATGATCCAAAAAGACGTCGGTGTGCGCGTGCGGATTTTCTAAAATAACGCCCGTGCCGCGCGCGACAGCCGTCAACGGATCGTCGGCGATAATGACCGGCACTTTGAGCCACTGCGAAAGAAGTGAGTCCAGACCTTTAAGTTGCGCGCCGCCGCCAACAAGCACGATGCCGCTGCGCATGATGTCAGATAAAATCTCGGGCGGTGTTGTCTCCAAGACTTCTCTAACCGACTCGATAAGGGTATCGATTGATGTTGAAATAGCTTCGCGGATGTCTGAGTCGGTAATGACGACCTCGCGCGGCAATCCGGTAATAAGGTCGCGGCCTCGAATAGCCGCCTCAAGGTGCCCGCCGCCCTCGATAACCGAGCCTATAGCCATTTTGACACTCTCCGCGGTCTTTTCTCCGATAAGCATTTTAAACTCGCTCCGCACGTGCGCGATGATGTCCTGGTCGAGCTTGTCGCCGGCAATGCGAAGATTTTTTGACCTGACAATGCCACCTAGAGAAATAATCGCGATGTCGGTGTTGCCGCCGCCAATGTCGACAATCATGCTGCCAATCGCCTCTTTTATGGGGAGTCGAATGCCGAGCGCCGCGAGCATCGATTCTTCGACAATATGGACCTCGCGCGCGCCCGCGTTTTGCGCCGCGTCTTTAACCGCGCGTATCTCGACGTTGGTGATACTCGAGGGCACGCCGATGATGGCGCGAGGCCCCAAGAGTTTTTTAGACATGTTCTGCGCACGGTTGATAATGTAGGCGAGCATTTCTTCGGTGGCTTCAAAGTCCGACACCACACCTTCTACAAGCGGGCGCACGGCAATGAGGTGGCCGGGAGTGCGGCCGAGCATTTGTTTGGCGACCGCGCCCACAGCAACTACCTGCGAGGTTTTCTGGTTGACGGCCACCACGCTCGGCTCGGTTACGACAATCCCCTTACCCTTAAGGTAAACCAGCGTGTTTGACGTTCCGAGGTCGATCCCGATATCGTTTGAAAACCAGGGATGTATCTTGTTTTTAAGTTGCTCAAACATGGGGAGTAAGGCGGTTAATCAGTTCGGACGCACTCAGATGTTCTGTCTTGCCTCCCGCACGATGCACGCACTCGAAACTTCCGGCCGCAAGGGTCTTCTCGGACACTACGACGCGCAGCGGTAGCCCCAGCAAATCGCTGTCGGCAAACTTCTCCCCAGCGCGCGCGTCTCGGTCGTCCCACAAGACTTCAACACCGGCTCCGGTGAGTTCGCGATACAGCTCTGCCGCTTCTTTCCCCACATCTTCATTGCCGTTACCAAGCTCGACCAAATGTACGCGGAACGGTGCTATACTCTCGGGCCAGACAATACCTTTGTCGTCAGAGAGCACCTCAACAATAGTGCCCATGAGGCGCCCTGGCCCAATGCCGTAGCAGCCCATAATGACGGACTTTTCTGAACCGTCCTCGGCGCGATAGTTGAGACCCAGCGCGTCGGAGAAGCGCGTGCCGAGGGAGAAGATGTTGCCCACCTCTATCGTCTTCGCCTCGCGCATATCGCCCTTCTCCAGCCCGAGGTCCTGCAGCACTTCATCCGTATAGACTTCCTTGTTGACCGCCAAGCGCTTGCCGTCTGAAATATAAGAAATATCTTCTCCCGCCTCGCATTCGGTCTGGAACTCATGGCTGTACTTGGAGAACGCGCCGCCGGAAGCAAAAGTAATGTATGTCTTCTCTCCTATTCCGACACGTTTGTAGACGTTGAAATACGCCTGCTTGGCTTTCTCATACAGCGTGTCGTGCTCTTCGGTCGTGCGCGCGAAGGAGTACATATCTTTCATGACGAACTCGCGCGTGCGCAGGAGACCCGACTTGGCGCGCGCTTCGTTGCGGAATTTCGTTTGGAATTGATACACCCATCGGGGCAAATCCTTATAGGAAGAAATATGTTCGCGCATGAGCGCCGTAAGCGGCTCCTCGTGCGTCCAGCCGAGACCCACTTCGGTGCCACTTGCGAGCTGCGTCTTGAACCAGACGTCAACAGTTGCCGAATCCCAGCGGCCGGTTGCCTTCCAAACCGCGGGGTCTTGAAGCGCGGTGAGCGTGATCTCCTGCCCGCCGATGGCGTTCATCTCCTCGCGGATAATCTGTTCTATCTTTTTAAACACCCGGAGCCCCAAGGGTAGGTAGTTGTAGGCGCCCGCCATCTCTTTATGTATGTAGCCGCCGCGTATCAGGAGCTGTGCGTTTTTGGCGACCTCGTCCTTAGGAGCTTCACGACGAGTCTTGGTAAAAAGTAGTGACTGGCGCATATGCGCCATTGTACGGCGAAATATGAAGAGAGGCAAAAAGGCTCCTACCCCACCAACCGTGCGATGTCGTTTATAGAGACGACAATCATGAGCGTTATAAGGAGAGCAAATCCAACAACGGTGAGCCCCAGAGTAAGCTTGCGCGAGACCGGCCGGCGTAGCAGGCCTTCGATACCAATAATGAGGAGCCGACCGCCGTCGAGCCCCGGTATCGGGATAAGGTTGATGATGGCGAGGTTTATAGAGATTATCGCGGTCAAGGTTGCGGCAGCGGCAAAGCCGCCCTCAACGGCACCGGCACCGAGGTTAACGATGCCTATAGGCCCCGCGACCGAGCCCAAGTCGGCAACGCCGCGCGCGATACTTGAAAAAAATCCTGCAAGCCCCTGTGCGGTTGCGATAGTCATGCGGTACGTAAGCCCCGCGCCTTCAACCAGCGCCAGGTGGGCGGGCAGTTGCAACACCCCGACATCGTCGAGCTGTATCCCAAGCGCTTTGCGGCCCTCGACCACCCCCTCCTCGGCCCTTGCCAAAAATACACGCTCCTCTCCCGCTCGCAGTACTGTTAGTACCAAACTTTCATCCTGATGATCGGCAATAAAATTTTGCACTGCCTGTGCCTGCTGGTTGGTGCTGAGCGTCTCGACACGCAACGCTGCCGTGCCGCTTTCTAGCGCCTGTATAGTATCGTTTGGCTCTAAACCTACCACCGCGGCCGGCGAGCCTGGCACGACGCCGACAATAGTCACTTCCGCATCGCGCACCTGGCCCTGCCCCTCGTGATGCGCCGAGGTCGGGAGGCCGCTCATGTAGCCGGCAGAGAATGCAAACCACGCAAATACGAGGTTCATGAGCACGCCCGCAACCACCACCGCGGCCTGCACAACTCTAGGCTTGCTGGCAAAGCTCCGTGGGTCGCCCGCGTGCTCGTTGTGATTCTCGCCGAAAATGCGGACAAAACCACCCATAGGCAGCGAGTTAAAAGAGTAGATAGTCTCCCCTTTTTTGAGCGAGAAGAGCTGCGGCGGGAAAAATATCCCAAACTCCTCCACTTTTATTTTCGAAAGCTTCGCAACGATAAAGTGCCCAAACTCGTGCACCAAAATAAGCGCAACCAAAATGAGTATGAAAATAAAGATAGACATGGAATTTGGTTAGCTCGAAATCTCCTTTTCTTTACGTACAAGCGCGTCGTCAAAGGCTTTGTTGGCGGTGTCCGCGCGCTTCTGCATGTCGTCTTTGGCGCGAAACTTGTCGTCCTCGCCCATCTTTTTATCCTTCTCCTGCTCCTGGATGTCGCTCCACACCTCGTCGCGAGCAATTCTTAAAGATGCGCGCGCCTCTTCGAGCTTTTCCTTGGCAAGCTTCATAAGCTCCGTGCGACGCTCGGCGGTGAGCTCGGGGAAGAACACCCGCACGCCCTTCTCATCCATGCCGACCGAGAGCCCGAGGTTGGCAACCGTTATAGCCTTCTCTATCTCTTTGCCGTCGCTCATATTCCACGGCGTGATGCGCAGTGTCCGCGCGTCCTCAATCGAAACTGTCGCGACGCTGGTGATAGGCATGCGCGTGCCGTAGCTCTCTACCAAAATACCGTCAAGTATCGCCGGTGTAGCTCTCCCCGTGCGCACACTTGCAAGCTCTTTGGTGAGCCGCAGGGTTACCTCTTTTATGCGCGCTTCGAACGGCTTAAAGTCGTAGGCCATGGCTTTAACTATATCAAACTCTGAACTTTTTTGCCGCAGGAGGATAAATCTTTATGAGCGGGTCACGCGAGTTGTCGTGCGTTCTAGCCGGAGCCATGTACCGGCCATAAAATACGACCCTGTGGCTGAAGTGTGGCCACTCTTTTTTAGGAAGAGTCTTCATTAAGTCGCGCTCGATTTTTACCGCATCGCGGTGGTCGGAGAGGTCAAACCGCTGCACAAATCGGATCACGTGCGTATCAACCGTAATACCGTCGGCAATTTCATAAAGGTCGTTTAGTATTACGTTCGCGGTCTTGCGGCCCACTCCGGGGATCTTGACCATTTCCCCTATCGTCTTGGGCAGCTTGCCTCTATGCTTTTCGTGCAGATACTTGGCTGCAGCCAAGATGTTGCGGGTCTTATTGTTGGAGAAGGTGCATGAGTGGATCATGCGCTCAAACTCTTTTGGGTCAGCGTCGAGATAGTCTTTGAGCCCCTTGTACTTTTTGAAAAGTTCTTTCGTAACGATGTTCACCCGCTTGTCGGTGCACTGGGCCGAGAGTTGCACTGCCACCAAAAACTGCCACGGGGTTTTGAACTTGAGTTCTGTGCCAGCGTTTGGAAACAGCTTTTTAAGCGCCCGGTTGAGCTTTAGTATCCTACTCTTTCGCTCTTGTAATTGTTTTGGTGTCACTTGAGTATTGGGATTGAAAGGGCCAGATGCTCCATCAGCATCTTCAAAGACGGTGAACGATCACCCACATAAGACCGAACTTTGGCAATATCCTCGAGCCCTTCCCGCATCTCCCTTATGTGCGACTTACGAAGTCGCACATGGAGTTCACGCTCAAGTTCGTTTAGCAGGGCACGCACGGCCTCTCGCGCACCCTCGTCATCTTTAAGAAGTTTAACGACGTAGTCGCTTCGCTCCTTTTGTGAACTCTTAAGAAACTGCGTGGCAAGGTTAAACCTTGCCGCGTCTTGCAGCGGCAAAATGTCATCTTGACGTGGGTATGGGAGCATCCGAGAACGAAGTGTCGGGATTATGGTGCCGTGCGGCACGATCAGTACAAAAGTAGTACCCATCTGTGGCTCTTCAAACAGTTTAAGGAGTGCCTGCTGGGCTTCGGTCGTGATAGACCCAACAGCGATTAAAAAAGTGGCTTCGCCAAAGTTTTTGAGCTGGGAACGTTCAATAAGCGCCCGGGCATCATCCACGCCGAAGCGATCAAATTTCTCTGCCCACAAGGGCTTCATTTGAGCCACGTATGGCTCAAACAGCGAGAGTGGCCCTTCTATATAGTATGCGTGATGCATAGGAGAGTTATACCTCGTCTTGGGTTGCTGCTTCAACAGCGGGCTCTGGCTCCCCCTCCTCTTCAGTTACTGTGGTTTCCGTGGGCTCCTCGACCTCGGGCGCATCTTCTTCCCCCACTTCTGTCGCAGGTTCCTGATCCTCAACAGGCTCCTCTACTGCCTCGGTGCCGCTTGGAGTCGAGCTTGCGGCTACTTCAGCTATCTCCGGCGTTGATGTGGATGTGTCGTCGTCTGTCTCTATTTCATTATCTGATTCAGGTTCCGGTTCGGGATCATGTGGTTCTTCAACCAGCGGCGTTGACGTTGCAGCGGCAGAGGTCGCAGTGCCAGCAAGAAGCGCTTTGAGCTGATCTTCGTTTACACAGGTTTCGCCAACACAGATCATTTCTTTCGCACGGAATACGCGGGCAAACACTTCCCCTATCCCATTGGCAGCATTTGCAAACCATTGCGTAAGGCGGGAGAAGAGATTGCCGAAGAAGCTTTGTGCAAAATCAGACTGCGAAGTTGAAGATGCGATACCAAATGCGACCGCAAGGTTTGTTTTGTCAAAAAGCTCATAGGTGACGCTTATCGTTTTGTGTTTCTTGCCATCGATCGTTGAAGTCGCGGTGTCCCAATCGAGCGGCTCCGTAATGCGTGCAACGACGTGGCTGACTAGATGGGTGCCAGGGTCTTTCATGGCATGGCCTGCAACACCAGAAGAGATGAGGAAATCGCCAGGCTCGAGATCCTCGCCGGTGTCTACCACCCACATCTCACCGTTACCGACCGCCATCACAAGGTAAGGGTTGTAGAGTTCTTCTTCTATTTCGCCTGATATCAAACTGAACGGCTTATCAGGTTCCATGAGCGAAAGAAGGCTGCCAAGAATCCTCGGGTCGTTCTCGACACTTGCCTTTGTGATGCCGTAGACGGGCTCACCGTAGCCGCGGTTGTTTTGGTAGGCAATGTCGCCGGTGAGCGAGACGAGCATTCCCCGCTCGATTGTCTCGCCTGAAGGAATGTAGCCCGCGTGACTGCCAGTGAACTCGTTGTAGGAGACGGTGGTGCCGGAGACTGAAATGCTACCTTCTTGAGCACCCGCACTATAGAAGGCAACTATCGCTCCGTCATCGGTACGGCCAAAATATCCAGCGGCGGCTGCGCTGCGGTTTGTGCTGATATATCCGCTATTACTGATATACACTCCGGCAACATTGCTGTCAGCCGGATTCGCGTCAGTGGTCCCGATACCAATGACGCCGGTGGTGGTGATGGCCGCGACGTTTACGGTGCCCGTAAACGTCGGACTTACGGAGAAAACAGTGGAACCACAGGTGCCGGTGGAAACAACGAGTGCAATAAACTCGGCGCAGGTGTCGATGTTGGCGGCTGAAATGACTGCCGAACCCGCTTCGGTCATAGCGCCGGCAAACGTCGACACACCGTCGGAGCCGATCTCAAGCTGCTGGGTTATCGTGCCAGCGGAGTTGGCGGTATAAAAAAGCATGCGGCCGGGCACGACGCCCGCGCCGCTTATGGTGCCCTCGGTGTCGAACGTGATGCGCGCCGCCTCGGTAAACGCATTGGTGCTGTCAGCGGCGTAGCCGCGGATGAGAAGGATGTCGTCGCCGCTTGTGACGGCCGTCGGCGAAGCAGTGGTACCTCGCGATTTTCTTCCGATGATTTGAATTGCACTAGCATCGGCCGAAGAGCGTTGAAGATACTGTGTGAGCCCGCTCGCGTCATATTGAAGCATTCCTGAGGCACTTCCTGCCAAAATATCGCCAGAGGCCACCGCTGCAACTGCAGTCAAACTGCTGCCGATTTCAAGCGAGGTGGCTTCTGCTACCCCCAATATCGGTGTGGTAAGTGTCGGCGAGACGGAGAACACCGTCGAACCACAGGTGCCCGTGCTCACGACGAGTGCAATAAACTCGGCGCAGGTGTCGATTTTTGCATTGCTTACTATTTGGCTGCCAAACAAGAAGCCGTTGTTAGTATCAGCTTCCAGCTGAAGGGGGAAGGCACCATCCCACGAATCATCATCGTCGCGGTCTGCAAGAACGTAAAAGTTGTTGCTGTTTACATGAATCCAGAAGTCGTCCTCACTGGCAGTGGTATCATTTAATTTAATTTGCGGAGACGTTTTAGACAGGAGTATCTGGTTGCCAGAGATCTCTCCTATCGTTAGGACGCCCGCAGAACTTACCTGGAACAAGTCCCCGTCGCCGACAGTGAGCATGGCAGCCGGTGAGGTATCGCCGATGCCGACGTTGCCGGCCGTGCTAATGGTCATCCGCACAGTATCGTTGGTGCCAAACTGGAGCGCTTCTAATGTCGTCAATCCGCCGAGCAAGATAGAGTTGCCCAGTGTACCGGTGTACGCCACGTTTTCCGGATCAACTCCCGCATCTCCCGTAAGGCCAAAAATGGCCTGCACTGCGGTATTGTCTTGGCTAAGTTTTAAGAACGCATTGTCGGCTTCAGCAGCGTTGTCTGAATCCGCTTCAAGAAAAATCGCTGAATCTCCCGTGTTTGTAATATGAAGATTATAGTCCGGTGCCGTCTCCCCAATGCCGACGTTGCCGGTCGATGGTTGAAGAACCACCGCGTTACCAGAAGGGTTCGAGATCGAGAAGGAGCTATTGGCACCATATGTCAGCGAGCCGAAGTTTACAGAACCACCTTCATCGCCATCGTAGTCCGCAATGAAGCTCAAGTACTTGTTCACTGTGCTCACGCTTGAATTCTGGATGAGCGCCATGGTGCCGCCAGCAAAGCCGTCATTGCTTGCTTGGTTTTGGAGTACGAGATGATTCGAAATATTTTGCTCGACCAGCACACCTCCTGCTACCGAAAGTTTGCTGCTCGGTGTCGTCGTCCCAATCCCCACATTCCCGCTTCCTTGCTGGACGACGAACTGTGAATCGCCGATGGTGAATCCCTGGCCGCTCGCGATGGTCGTGGTGCCGCTC
>Ga0209542_10005775_pt1 | contig 24459 bp, 23 predicted proteins | sample RifCSPhighO2_01_FD_184028 | JGI IMG/M metagenome (GOLD analysis project Ga0209542, IMG submission 184028) | Soil microbial communities from Rifle, Colorado - Rifle CSP2_plank highO2_0.1 (SPAdes) (version 2) | ecosystem: Environmental > Terrestrial > Deep subsurface > Rock core/Sediment ...
CCCTCATGGTCTACAGCTACATATCCAACTACAGCTACAGGAACAGGCACAATTCTTCGTGCCGATGGCACAAACTGGGTTGCGTCAACAGCTACATATCCAACTACAGCTACAGGAACAGGCACAATTCTTCGTGCCGATGGCACAAACTGGGTTGCGTCAACAGCAACGTATCCAAACACTGCAACGGGAACAGGCACAATTCTTCGTGCCGATGGCACAAACTGGGTTGCGTCAACAGCAACATATCCTGATACTGCTGGCACTTCTGGAAATATTCTTACATCTGATGGTACAAATTGGGTGAGTAGCACTCCATCAAGTGGCTCGCTTATTACAATTCCAACACGCGCATTTACTGCTACGGGCGCTCTTACAGCTTCTCAAATGAACTCAACGACAGTATTTAAGGTTGGGATTTTTCCTATCCATGCACCAATCACTGTGAATCAAATCACTGTTAATGTTACTGCTGTTGGTACTGCACAGGCGCTCAAAATATGTATTTATTCTGCGACGAATGGGCTCGCTAAAGTGATTGATATTACTACCGCTTCAATTTCTTCTACTGGTGGTAAAAGTACTGCTGTATCAAGTGTTGCATTAAATCCAGGTAATTATTATATTGCGATAGGTTGCGCCGCAACTTGTAATATCACTATGAACGCATGGACTTCAACGGCTTTTGCCCATGAAAATGGCGCAAATATTCCAGCAAGTAAACTTGCGTATGAAGGTACTGTAACAATGTCATCGGCTGGAACATGCGATAGTGCATTACCTGCATTTACTTCTAATGCTGTTAATAGTACTTTTAATGCTCGTTTAGATAATTAAAAGCGATTATATAAAATTATTATAATCTTGCTAGTGTAAAGCGTAATAAAGTATAATAATCTTGTGAATATAGTATTATATATTAAGTATATGGAAAGCCACAGACATGCGATAACTATAGAACTAGCATTGTTAGTTTTCATGCTAATATTTTTGGCGCCAATTATGTTATATGCGCAATTGAATTGTAAAGTTGCGGCATCATGCATGGCTCCTTCTGTAAGTGTGGCAAATATGAGTGATACAACAAATGCTCACGCTGAATTACCGGGGCAGTCATACCCGTACTATATTTGTTGTAATTCTGTAACAGGTAGCACACTCACTAATATATGCTCTGGGAATTATCAGGCAGTTTTCGCTCTTTCTGACACTACAAATGCACATGTTGAGGTATATCCAAGTCCGAGCGGATATGCGACGACAGCATGTTTGGGCAGTACGACTATTGGAGATAAAATTACAATAGGATATGAATCTGGTATTTGTATTGGATATGACGACACCCTTGCTTCAATGTCTAGTATAGTAAGCAATGCTCATATTGGTAACGAAACAGCATACGGTGATAAAATATGTGGAACATTGTATTCGCAATCAATTAGTTTTTCAATAGATGATAATACTATTGGTTTTGGGCCGTTAAGTTATTCTGGTACAAAATATGCAACAGGGGATACATTAGGTAGTGGTATAGAAGTTGTTGCACATAATTTGGATGCTTCTACTAGCGCTCTATATGGATACACAATTACTGTTTTAGGGGGTACATTGTCATCATCAATTGGTGATACTATTACTGCTATCGGCCCCATTAACACTCTTCCCTCAATTGGGGACGAACAATTTGGCATTCGTGGGGAAGCGGTTGGTGGCACAGGAGTTGTTGAACCACCATATTCTGCTGCTGGTTTTGCTTATGACGCAACAGTTTCATCACCAGATGTCATTGCGACAGAGTCAGCAGGAGATGGGGTCAATACTACTTATGAGATGAGATATATGTCAAATATTGATGAACTTACTGAATCTTCTAATTATGATGCTGTTCTTACGTATGTTATGACTGCTAATTATTAGAAAGTTATCAACATATTCTACAGATTTATAATGACAAGTAATTTAATATATGGTATATTGACGAAGTATTAAGTTTAAAATATACTCTATTTATTATGAATATAAAAAATACAAATAAACGTCGATTCTCACTCACTATTATTTCAATTTTTACTATAATTTCATTTATCGGGGTTAGTGTTCATTCAGTTTTTGCAGTAACACCTGCGACGTATCTTGATACTTTATCTGATACACTCTCTACAATTAAGGATAGTACTATAGCAAATCATACTATTCAATTTATTACACCATCTGGTGTAGCTGTAAATGAAACAATCACACTAACATTTGATGCTGGTTTTAATCTTGGCACTTCTGCCGTAGCAAATTATGATTTAGCAGTTAGCGCAGGTGGCACATGTTCTGCTTTTTCTGATGAGATAGTTGCTGCTGTTCCTTCAGCAACAGATTGGGGAGTAGTAAAAGCACTTCAAGTAATAACATTTACAGCGCCTTCAGCCGGCACCCCTGTTACTGCCGGTCGTTGTGTGCAAATTGAAATTGGTTCAAATGCGCAAAGTGGTGGTGGCGGTGCGATGCAAATAACAAATCCTACAGCAGGTAATGCGGCGATTGCTATTGCTGGCACAATGGCTGATACTGGGGGAATAACCGTTATTATTTTGGCTGATGACCAAGTACTTATTACTTCTGTAGTTGACCAAATAATCGCATTCTCTATTTCAGATAATACAATTGGTTTTGGTTCATTAGATTATTCTGCTGATAGGTACGCAACGGGCAATTTGGCTGGGGCTGCTATTGAACCAACGAATGCTCATGATTTGCAGGCAAATACGAATGCAACATCTGGATATACAATTACAGTATTAGGAACAACATTGGAATCGTCAGTTGGTGACACAATCACAGCTATTTCTGGCGGTCCAGTGGCTTTGTCTTTTGGTAGTGAGCAGTTCGGTATTCGCGTAGATGAAACTGGTGGTGCTGGCGCGCCAGTGGCACCATATGATGGCGCGGCAGGGAATTTTGGTTTTAGCACAACGCCAACAGTGCCAACAGAGTTTGCGTCAGCTAGCGGCCCAACTGCTAATACAACATATGATGTTAATTATGCAGCCAATATTACCCCATTAACTGAAGCTGGGAATTATGATGCGACGCTTACATATGTAGCGACAGCTAATTTTTAATTAATTTGCTTGTCCCGTTTCCTACTTTACATAGTTCTTTAAGTTTTTTCTACAGTTTCTAGGATAATGTTGACTAATATAGAAAATTATTTCGTTTGTAATTTTATTTGTCAATAATTAGTTGTTTACAAATTATTTTTTAGTATAATAATTATATTCATGTCTAGCGTATCTTCACAATATAGATTTATTTTTATCGTTGTATTCATAATTATAGTTGCATTTTTTATACCATCATATTATTCGGTGCATGCCCTTACGATTTCTCCTGCTCGTGTGGAATTTAAAACAGATCCCGGAACTCGTATAGATAGTAAGTTTACTTTAATAAATGAGCAAGAAGAAGCGAAGACCTTTTATATTTCATATGAGAATTTTGATGCAAAGGGTGAAACTGGCACGCCTAATTTTATTAATGATCATACGGGTCTTGCTAATTGGATATCATCACCACTTTCTTCAGTTACATTAAATGGCAAGGAGTCTCGTAACTATACATTTTCCATAACAGTTCCTAAAAATGCAGAACCAGGAGGATATTTTTCTGCTATTTTTTTAAGCACAGTACCACCGTCAACTTCAGAGGAAGGCGCGCAAGTTAGTATTGGCGCGAAAGTAGGAATGCTTATATTATTGACTGTAAATGGAGATATCAATGAAGATGGCGGTATTACAGAATTTGATACAGTACAAAATCGTAGATTTTACACATCATTGCCAGTTGATATGACATACCGTTTTCGTAATGATGGTAATGACCGAATACAACCAAAAGGCGATATAGTAATAAAAAATATGGTTGGCATAAAAAGCGCTCGTATAAATGCTAATATTGCTGAAGGAAATATATTGCCTAAAAGTGCGCGTCGTTTTAATGTAACATGGGCTAAACGTGATAAAGAAACAGTAATAAATGACACCGGGTCTTTTATTCATCGTTTAAAGCGTAGCGTAAATATTGAATGGCATAATTTTGCATTTGGTCGTTATTCCGCTAACTTAAATCTTGAATATGGCACACATGGCCAAAGCGCAACTGCCACAACACACTTCTTTGTTCTGCCATGGCATCTTCTGCTTATTGTACTCATACTTCTCATAATAATTGTTTTTGGAATGAAACATGCTTTGCGTGCATACAATCGCTCCTTAATGAAGAAATTAGAAAGACAAATGGGTATAGAGAATGTTCGTTCATTTGTTGCTCAATCTAGGAATGGTCATGAAAATTCAGAAAATGATAATGATGTCCGCAAATTAGTTCCTAACGTGCATCATGCTGTGCAACCGCCACCACATAGACCACCAAAACGCCATGCGAATTCTTAATACATATTTATTTTGTACCAATAAAGTATTTTCTCTGAAAATACTTTTTTGGATTACACTTTTTTGTGTGGTTGCGATGTCCGCATATGTAGTTATTCCATCTTATATAGCAAATGCTACGCCAGTTATTATGGGTTCAGGAGATATAAATATTACAGCTTCAGTTCCGGCGCACCCTAGGCAAAGGGATCGCTTGCGTATACCAGCTAGAATCAATTTTTCTGGTCGTGCGCTAGGTTACCAATCAGTTGTTTTGACACGTGATGGCGCCAGGGATCGCGAAACAACAGTTAACAAAACTGACGGGTCCTTTGCAATTTCAATACCGTCAATTGCTGTTGGATTTTATACATTTACACTTTATGCTATAACTATAGACGGTTACAGATCAAAACCAATTTCATTCTCTCTTATTATAGTTGCAGAAACGATTATTGATATTACTGATATTATTTTCATACTTCCAGATTCTTATAAAAGATATGATTGTAGTTCTGTACGTAGCGACCTTAATTGCGACAAGAGAGTTGATATGATTGATTTTACTATTCTTTTGCCGTGGTATAGACATTTGATTCAGCCATGGAAACCAGTTGATATAAATCGCGATGGGAAAGGGGATTTGAGTGATTTTAGTATTATGGCGTATGAGTGGACTGGATAATTTTATGATTTTTAATTTTTATACATCAATATATGTACCAAAAAAAATATTTATGTTTCTTCGGAATGTATGTATAATATTGGCAATAATTTTTGGTCTATTTAGTTTAAGCCATATGGCTGAGGCCTCAGTAATTGGTACAAATGCTGTGCCACGATATATTTCATTAGGTGAAGGCGTAACAGTTAATTTGCTTCTGCAACCTGAAGAAATCGCTATCAATGCAATTGAAGGCGTCATATCATTTACGCCAGATATTCTTAAATTTGTTCGTATAAGAACTGCAGGTTCAATATTGGGGCCATGGATAAAAATGCCACGCTTACGAAACGGAGATACAATTTCATTCGCAGGCATCATACCTAACGGCTTTGGTGGTTTCATAAATCCTTTTAATGGTGCAAAACAAGCTGGACTTTTGTTACGAGTTACATTTATTGGCAACAAAATTGGGGATGGATTTATTTATCTATCCGATATGCAAGTTGGGCGTAATGATGGAGATGGCACACTAGAAGAACCAAAATACTCTCGTGTAATACCAATTACTGTACGCGCTAAAAATGTGGAGTGGCAAGAACCAAAAATCATAGATACAGATATCCCAGATATAACGGCATATATTATTCAAGACCCAAATATATTTAATGGTGAATGGACACTCATCTTTTATGTATCTGATAAAACAAGTGAAATTGACCGTATTACTGTAAGGGAGGGGGGAACTGGTTGGATAACAACTCAAAGCCCATATAAACTACGTGACCAAACACGTCGTAGTTTAGTAACTGTACGCGCTTATGACACTGCTGGCAATATGCATACATTATATTTTGGGACTCCAATTAAACCGAATTATCTTTATTACTATATTCTTATTCTATTATGTATTATACTATTGGGAGCGTTTATAATTAGAAACTATGTTTTATTACATCGCAGAGTTTGTCCTCCAGATAAAGAAGAAGATATAACCATTAACTCCACATATGTTGCACTTCAATCAATCACATATCACAAGCACATCAATGGATCGCCCAAAGAAGAAAATACAAGAAAAGATAGAAAAATTATCTAGTCAGAGACGCCTATCATTTTCTGTACAGTTCAAAAAACCATTTAAATTTGTTAGCAAATATTGGAATACTTTAGGGCCGGGGTTAACTACCGGAGCTGCTGATGATGACCCTTCAAGTATTGCAACATATTCTCAAGCTGGTGCAAAATATGGATTCCAAGCTTTATGGTTTGCATTTGTTTCATTCCCGCTTATGGCGATTATTCAAGAGATGTGCGCTCGTATTGGATTAGTAACGGGGCAGGGGCTTGCTGCTAATATACGAAAACATTATACACGGCCTGTAATTACAATACTGACATTATTTTTGCTACTTACGAATATATTTAATATTGGGGCAGATTTGGGCGCTATGGCTGCAGCAGTACAGTTGCTTGTGCCACAAATACCTATTCTCGCATCTGTTGTTGCATTCGGTCTTATAAGTACATTATTGCCAATCTTTGTTAGTTATACGAAATATGCTCGTTTTTTAAAATATCTTTCTCTGATTCTTTTTTCGTATATTATCGCTCTATTTTTTGTTAAAATAAATGCTCGCGAATTATTTCTTAATACAATTATTCCGCATATAACTTTTTCTAAAGATACTATTATATTAATATGTGCGATACTTGGGGCAACAATTTCTCCCTGTCTATTTTTTTGGCAAACATCGCAGGAAGTAGAGGAAAGTGAGCAAAGAGATAAAAATAAATTTTCTAATGTAAGTAATGCTAATGTAATTCCAAAGCATACTATATCATGGTCATTAATACGAAATATGCGTATTGATGTGTGGTCTGGGATGTTTCTATCAAATATTGTTATGTTCGCAATTATTGCTGTATCTGGAGCTGTCCTTTTCCAAAACGGTATTACATCTATTAGCACAGCCGCAGATGCGGCAGAAGCGCTTCGTCCATTTGCAGGAGATTTCACATACATACTTTTTGCTTTGGGAATAATTGGGACTGGTTTATTGGCTGTTCCTATACTTGCTGGGTCAGCGTCATACGCAGTGTCAGAAAGTCTTGGTTGGAAGTTTGGTCTTTCTCATAAATGGAAAGAAGCAACAGCATTTTACAGTGTAATAGTAATATCAATAGTTATAGGAGTTTTAATGAATATCTTTAACATTAATATTATTTCTATTTTAATTACAGCGTCTGTTATAAGTGGCATTGTGGCACCATTTTTTATTCTTTACATTGTTAGATTAAGCAGTGACGGCAACATTATGGGTAGATATAAGAATTCTGCTATAGTACAATTTATTGGGTGGTGTATTCTATTTATAATGGGCGGGGTAGGGCTAACTACATTAATTGCGTTGATTATGTAGCATGACTAGCGCTTTGCTATTAAATGTGGTATAATAAAAAGTGTTAAATATATAGATAATATGAAGAATTTCTTAAAAAAATATTTTATTCCCGGTGATCACAATTCTCATTCTCCTGTGATTTTTGAAGCGTCTTCATTACTCATTATTGTTATAATTGGTTCTTTATTTCTCCTTATCTCTGCATTCGGAAAAATGGAAATGTCAAAAGGAAAGAATTTTCTAGCAGAAGTACAAGCGGCGCTTTTAATTGATTTGACTAATTCATCTCGTTCGTCTCAAAATCTTGCAACACTTAAAATGAATCCGTTACTAACGCTTGCGGCGCAGTTGAAAGCTGATGATATGGTAAGACACAATTATTTTGCTCATATAGATCCAGGTGATAGAGAAAAAACGCCATGGTATTGGTTTGAACTTGTTGGGTATCCAACAAATGCGTGGCGTGGAGAAAATCTAGCAGCTGATTTTTATCGCAGTGAAGATGCCCATCGCGCGTGGATGCGATCATCTGGGCACAAAGCAAATATTTTATATGATAGATACACAGAAATTGGGGTTGCAACAGCAAGTGGTATTATTGATGGTGTTTCTACAACTGTTGTTGTACAAATGTTTGGCGGACCAGTTAATCCATATCAAGACACAACGCACATTGGTGACAATATAAATAATGTTATTGCATATTTGGATAAAGAAGGTGCTCCGCTAATGATTAGCAACACGGCAATAGAAACAGCTAAAATTGTTAAAACAGAAACTCCTTCCTCAAATTCTTCAAATGTTGTTTCTGTTACAACGGCGTCAGATAAAACTATTAATATACAAACAGCTGATCTAAGTAGTACCAAAACAGCAACGAAGCCCATATCTAATCAATCACAGCAAACAAGCGCAAAATCTTTATCATCCGAATCAAATAATTCTGCTACAATAACATCAGCGACATCACGTGAGTTGTCTAGTGTCAGCAGGGAAGTGAATAGCGTATCTTTTTCAGTGCTTGGCAGCGCTGATAGACCACATATAAAGCTATCATGGCCTAATTTTATTATTATGCAGGCGCCCAATATAAGTCTTATCGGTATTAGTATATTGTTACTGGGGATAATTATAGCACTGATTATAAAAATATTTGTCAATATACGACGTCAGAACATATTTGCAATTATGAGAGGGGTTCTTATAATATGTGTCTTAATAGCGTTGTTAGTATTAAATCACGCATTATTTCAAACACCATTGATTCTTAGTATTAAATAATTTCCCCTGATTTTTATCTATGTCAAAAATAAATAAATATGAATCTAAACCATATAAATGTATTGACCTGCATGGTTATACAAAACAAGAAGCAGAATCAGTTCTTACACAGTTAATAAATACTTCTAAAGGCAAACATATTAGGATAATTACAGGCAAAGGGCTTCATAGCGAAGACAAAGAACCAATTATCAAATCATTTACAAAAGACTTCTTATGTTCACATAATATATCTTTTACAACTTCTAAAATACAAAATGGTGGTGATGGGGCTTTAGAAGTATATTTTTAAATTATTTCCGCCATCGGCGGGAAACCAAGATAATTCAGCGTGGGTTAGGATATAGAATATAAAGTTTTCTTCACGCATAGTGCGAAGCCGTAATAGATTAAAGATAAGCTATGTCGCAAAAGATATATTGTGCGACACACTATTAATATAAAATAATACAGTGTTTTAATACCAATATCGCTTCTCCCCCATCTTGTGACAAGTAACTGGCGATGTGTTCTTTGCGCATGGCGCGAATGATAACGAATAGCAGAAGAATTTAAAATTTAATTTGTAAATATATTTTGAAAAATATTTTTAATAATTTCTTATTTATTTTTTCTACTTTCTATCAACAAAATTATTTTTTGAGTTATCCACTGTTTTCTTCCCCACTTCTTGCGTATGTAGTAAAAAAATATAGTACAATAGTATAGGTAACGGAAGTCGTCGATCCGTACTGCTTCTCCAAAAATTTTTTCAAAAAAATATGCCAAAAAAGAGAAAGAAAGCTGCAAAGAAGACTGCTAAAAAGACAACGAAAAGAAAGAAAGCTGCTAAGAAGACCTCTAAGCGAAGATAAAGACGAGTCTTCAGTAGCTACTGATACAAAAATCCCGCAAGGGATTTTTGTTATTTGGCTCTTGATTTTGTAGCACATATGCGATATAGTTTCCTCTATTAGTATTTAATACTTATTTATGGCACATAGAAAACAAGGAGGCGCGGCACGTAGTTTCCGTGACTCTAACCCACAATATTTAGGAATAAAGATATCAGATGGCCAATCAGTCCGCGCTGGAGGCATTATAGTACGTCAACGAGGCACTCGCATCATGAGTGGGAATAATGTTGGTGTTGGTAAAGACCATACCCTATATGCCCTGAAAGACGGAATTGCCAGTTATGGCACCAAACGTAAGAAAGGATTTGATGGCACAACAACTCGCAAAAGAACTGTTAGCGTTAAATCAAACTAATAAAATAGTCTCGCCAACTGGCGAGACTATTTTATTTATTAGTTTCTCATTCGGCGAAGCAAAAAATTTGTTTTATATACTTATTCTTGCGCCACAACTTCAATAGTTACATCTGTAGATACATTATCAGAAAGAAGCTTAATATTGTATGTTCCTATCTTTTTTATTGGCTCATCTAATACAATTGCAGATGCCTTTAAATTAGTATTGTATTTTTGGTTAATAGCTGTAATTATAGATTCTTCATCAATTGCCTCATATAGACCACCCTGCTCATTTGTATTGTGAGAGATTGTAATTTTAGCGCCAGATATTGATTCAAAAGCTTCCTTCAGTTTTTCTATGCGAGCGCCATGTTCTTTTTCATATTCAGAACGCATATTAGCGACACGAGAAAGAACATCAGGAGTCGCCTGAACGGCCAATTTACGAGGAATAAGAAAATTGTGTGCGTAACCATTTTTTACATTCACAGTTTCATAGCGTTCTCCTAGTTTTTTGACATTATCAAGAAGTATAACTTTCATATGTATTGCGTCATCACATTATTACTACTAACCACGCTATGCTACTATATTAAGCTCTATTCGGCAAGTAGCTTAAGAGCTATGTCTAATTGAGGGTCATTCCCATCTTCAATATCTTTACGTGTAAGTGAAGACATAAAATCTGGCACAAGGCCCGTTTCATTTATTGACTTTCCTTTTGGGGTGTACCATCTAGAAACTGTTACTTTGAGCGCGGAACCATCGCTAAGAGGCAAAAACTCTTGTACAGAGCCCTTTCCGAATGTTTTTGTACCAACTAACTTGGCGCGCCCATATTCACTCAGAGCGCCAGCTAATATTTCTGATGCCGACGCGCTTCCTTCATCTATAAGTATAACAATAGAAATAGATTCATCTACTAAGTCATATCCAAAGCTACGATATACATGCTCATCAGTCCCGCCGGATTTTTCTCTAAGAATGACAGTATCGCGCGGTAAAAACATACTAGTTATTTCAATAGCAGATTCAAGGAACCCCCCAGGATTTGAACGTAAATCAATTATCAATTTTTTCTTCCCTGAAATTTTAAAGTCCTCAAGCGCCTTGCGAAATGCATCAGTGGCATGTGTATTAAAACTATAGAAATATATAATAAATACATCATCACGAGTTTCAGTATTAATAACAGGAGTTTCTATACGTTTTCTGATAATGGTTTTTTCAAAAGAGTTATCATCTCCCTTACGTAAGAAAGTAATTGTTACTGATGTTCCAACTTCGCCACGTATTTTCTGTATAATATAATCTAGCGATTCGTTTAATACGTCTTCCCCGTCAACTTTATATACAACATCGCCAGAAATTATTCCAGCTTTATCGGCCGGAGAATCTTTAAGTGGGGCTATAACAGTAGGCACATCTTCTCTCATGCCTATTTCCATGCCAATACCTCCAAAATCACCTTTGACATCTTGTGCAAATAATTCAGTTTCTTCCGGATCAAAAAATGATGTATGAGAATCTCCGAATGATTCAACCATTCCTGCCGTTGCTTTATAAATACGACTTTGAATACTTGGTTCTTCATCATCAAATGGATAGGCATTCTCTAGTTCTTTCCATGTTTCCCAGAATATACCAAAATCAGCTTCAGATTGTACTTCTTCTGGTGTTTTTGTGTTACTTATATGTTTTGGCGGTTCACCAGGATCAGTAAGCGATCGTACTAAGAATCCTACTCCAAAAAATGCAATACATAATAAACCAATAACAAATGGTTGTAATCGTAGAGATAGTTTTTGTATTTTTGATGAATGATAATTTGCAGTCATAATAAATATAATTTGTATAACTTGTTTTATTGTATCACAGATTGTGTGCCATTATTATTTGTATCGACAGATTCTGTTTGTGTTGGTTGTGTGGTTGGCTCAGGTTTAACATAAAGTATCGGCACTGACTGTATTGATGAATTAATATTATCAAGAGTAGTATAATATGCATCAGTCGTATAAGTATTAGATGGGTCCCACATCATCCAACTTGCTATACCAAGATCTGCGAGTGCTTTCATTTGCGCATTTACTTTAGTAACGTCATATGTTGCACCTAAATTAAAGTCTTGTAACCACGGACGGAGTTTAGAAACCGGTTCTTCCATGGCTTGTAAACGTTTTATAGCACCTTTTGTTGCAATAGTTATTATTTCATAAGGTACTTCAGCTGGTTTTGAATATCCATGAAATGTTGCTGGGTAATGTGATGGATAAATCATAGGTGCAATATAGTCAACATACGGGACAATATTTTCAAGCACTTGTCCAATCCCAAGATCATCATGATTTGTTGTTGTCATTCCAAAGACATCCGCAGAAAGTGGTATTTTCTTTTCAAAACGTAGCCTACTACTCATATAAGAAAAAAAGTCCCCTAATACTGATGAATACTCCTTCCCCTCACTTATAGGAAACTTCATTGATTTAACATCTCCATCAGATGGAAATCGCACATAATCTAAATTAATTTCGTCAAAACCAATTTCGTAGGACTCTTCCGCTATTGTTGCGACATAATCCCATACCTCGTGTGACCCAGCGTCAAACCATGCGAGTTTTTTCCTATCTCTCCAAACAGAGCCATCTGATTTTTGAACAGCGAATTGAGGTAATTGTGGAGCAAGAAATGTATCTTGAAATACAGCAATGCGACCTATAACATAAATGTTCTTGTCATGAAGAATTTTAATTAGGTTTTGTATATCAGATATTTTATTTGTAGTGCTACCATATTGTTCTATAAGAGGATTATCAATTTGAAAAGAAATTTTTCCAGTATCATCTTTAATATCAATGATAACTGCATTTATGCCTGGTGATGTGTCAATCAAATCAATAACTTTATTTCGTAAATTTGAAGTTCCTGACACCCATGCTGTCATATATATCCCACGTACATTTTCTGGTGTAGATATATGTTGCGTCAGTTCTTCCATAACAGCAGGAGTATCACTGTCTAAAGAAAGCCCATTTTGTGATGATGCAATTTTTGCCATTGCACTTGGTTTATATATTGAAGATGAACCTATAGTAATAGAAAATAATCCAACACATACAAGTATCACAATTACACCAATATGAAAGAATGTGATGTGTCTATGTGGCATAGAAATTCAGGATTTTATTTCTTATCTTCGTGATGTTGGTCGTGGCGATGATATTGACCAATTAGAGCGCCAACGACTATTGTAAAGAGACCTAATATTACATGAATAATGGTTTCCCATGCTGATGGGAAATGAATAAGTGGTAATAAAATAACTCCACAACCTATTAAAATAATAGTCCATTGATACTTAAATTTCATATATAAATATCATACATCATATGGTAATTATTTCAAAATACTTACCCCTCTTTTCTTACCTCTCCCTAATGTATGGGGAGGTGTTCTGTGAAGCTCCGCTTAGCGGAGCAAAGCAGAACAGATGGGGTACTGATTCACTTTGGACTTACAATAACAACAAATTCTCCTCTTACATGGTCGGGGTGATTTTCAAAATAAGATAGAACTTCTATGGCAGAGCCACGGACGACCTCTTCGTAAATTTTTGTGAGCTCACGCGCGACGATAATAGAATGATGGGTATTTTTTTCTAGCACATTAGTAAGTGAAGAAAGCATTTTCATAATTCTATGAGGAGATTCATAAAAAACTACAGGTATTTCTGATTGCGCTACTTTTCCAAAAAATGAAGCCCTTCCCTTTTTATGTGGCACGAATCCTAGAAAAGTAAACTCAGCAACTGATATACCAGAAATTGATAGCGCAGATATTAAAGCGTTTGCTCCAGGAATGGCTTGGACACTGATATGTGGGAATTCTTCATATAGACGTTTTACAAGTCGTACACCCGGGTCTGATATACAGGGTGTTCCTGCGTCTGATACTAGCGCAAGTGTCTTCCCTTCCTTAATCATTTTAATAATGGTATTTTCTTTTCCATCATCAGAATTTGCATGGTAACTCATTGTACGAGTAATAATTTTGTAATGATTAAGAAGATTCTTTGTTGTGCGTGTGTCTTCACACAATATAACGTCAACATTGCTTAAAACACGTATTGCGCGGTACGTCATGTCATCTAAATTCCCTATTGGTGTTGCTACTACGTAAAATATCATAAATGTAATTTCTCATGATTCCCTGCACGAAGCGCGGAGAATGTTATTAATAATACTATATTCGAAATCTCTTGCCAGCCAGTGTATAGATCTTGATAAGAGGGTCTTTTGAAGTATCATAACGTCTCGCAGGAGCAATTGTACGGCCGTATTGGATCATATAATAAGGCGCACGTGCCCATTCTTTCTTTGGAATAATCTTCATTAGGTCTTGTTCAATTTTTTTTGGGTCAATGTAATCAGTAAGATTGAAGCGAATAGCAAAACGTTTGACGTGCGTATCAACGGCTATTCCTTCTACAATGTTGAAGGCGTTATTCATAACAACATTAGCTGTCTTTCTTCCTACGCCGGGTAATTGTATAAGTTCAGCAAGTGTATGTGGAACACGACCATGGAACCGCTCTTTAATGATTCTCGCGGTTGCGAGAATATTCTTTGTTTTACTACGATAAAATCCAGTTGAATAAATGTCAGATTCAAATTCGCGTTTCTGGGCACGAACATAATCATTAAGATTTTTGTATTTTTTGAATAGCTTTTTTGTTACTTCATTTACGCATTTATCAGTGCATTGCGCTGATAATATGACAGAAATAAGAAGCTCTAACTCATTTGAGTAATTAAGTGAGGTTTTTACCAACGGAAAAAGCTTCCGCAGAGCATACGAAAGCTTTTTCCAACGTTGTTGACGCTCCCACATATTATTTTCTCTTCAAAAGTGTAGGATTCCCATCATTATCTATAACTATTATATCTGGAGTTGAATCAGTATCACTTGCAACATTCACAATTGCTCCCATATCAATTGTGCGTACTAATTCTGGGGCTTGTGTATCAGTCCATGCGTACACATTAAGGTCTCTTTCATCTTGGAAAATACCTAATGTCGTTGCTATACCCTCTGCTATACATTCAGAGAATCCAACAGGAGTCCCTAGTGATGATATGCGCTCGTCATTCTTAGTATCTGTTTTCATAGTACAATCACCCTCATACCAACTTATATGGAAAGGACGGGCGAATGTAGCGGCTTTACCACCTGGATAACGTGTAAAGTCATTTAGAAAAAACCCAACTTTAGTTTCAGCTACGCGTGATTCTCCATCTTGATTTGGCGTGTAATTCCAGCGTATGCCACTGAATGAATATTGAAAGTCGCCATCAATAACTGGTTTCATCTCAGAAACACTGGTTGTCTCAGAGACATCATTCTTATTCTTTTTTTCTTTCTTACTACCATCAGAATTACCTGATCCGGTTGCAAATATGATGACTAATATAATAATAATAACAGCGATAACGATTGCAGTAGTATTCTTTTGCTTTTGTGTTATCTGAGAAAGCTTTAACATATATTGATAATCCCATTTCAGCACATAGTTATGCGCTTGATTTAATAGGGTAAATTAATATTAATTGATATATTCGCTTATATAAAGGCGATATTTGTATCATACTCATTTTTGAGAAATGAGCAAGTCCATTTAAAATTGTGTGTTTGGACAGATACCACAAAGCCCCGCAAGCGGGGCCAGTGGTTGAAGACTGTTTTTTGCGCCGCATGTGAATAAATCCACATGCTTTTTATAGTATACTTTATTTAAAAAAGTTAATCAACATGTGGAAAAGTAATTTGTGCGCGTGCTAGGATTCGAACCTAGGACCCTTCGAGTATCAGTCGAATGCTCTACCAACTGAGCTACACGCGCATATAACATTTTTTAAAGATGCTACGATAGTAACAGAAAAAATGAAAGTATTCAAGAAGGGGCTTTGTCAGATTTCATCATTAAAAAAATGCGGTCCCAATCCCCTGCCATAATACCAGCGATATTACTCCACGATTCTTTTATACGATGGTCTGTAATTCTATCCTGTGGAAAATTATATGTTCGTATTTTTTCTGATCTATCCATAGTTCCAATTTGAGCAGAACGTTCGTCTGTGTGCTTCTTTGACTCTTCTTCATCATGCAATTGTTGAAGTTTTGATGTCAAAATAGCCATTGCTTTTTCTTTATTAGCATTTTGAGAGCGTTCCTGTGTTGAGCGAACCCACAATCCTGTTGGTTTATGAATAACACGAACAGCAGTCTCTACTTTGTTGACATTCTGACCACCAGCGCCACCAGCTCGTGATGTTTCAAATTCAATGTCTGACGGATTTAACTCTATCGTTGTTTTTGTTCGTATGGGTAATATTGCGATTGACGCTGTTGATGTATGTATGCGACCCTGTTTTTCTGTAGCAGGGATACGTTGTACACGATGAACACCTGTTTCATATTGCAATTTTTTATATACATCTTTTCCGTGTATTTCAAAAGATGCTTCTTTGTATCCACCCATATCATTACACGACTCATCAATTAGATTCCATTTCCATCTTTCTTTTTCAGCATACCTTAGATATGATTGAGCAAGTTCGTGAGCAAAAAGTCCGGCTTCATCACCTCCAGCGCCAGCACGTACTTCAAGAACTATTTCATTAGGAAATTCTTCCTCCTCCTCTTCTTTTTTGAGTATGGATTCTATTTGTTTGTATAATATTGCTTCTTGTTTAGCTAGGTCTTGTAATTCTTCGTGTGCGAGTTCAGCCATATCTTTCTGTGATACCATTTTTTGAGTTTCTTTTTGTTTACTAAGAACACGCTCCAATTCAAGAGCAATATAACGTGTTCTTTCGTTACTTTTTAGTTGTTCAAGTGATGGTAGAGACATAATATATTACATGAGTATATTACTTCACTTCTAATATCATCATAACAAAAAACCATGCATCAAGCGAGATGTTAACTGCATGTTACTTGATATAAGTTACTTTTTCTTTTTAGGCACTTTAGATACCTTTGCTTTTTCTTGGCGAGTACGAAAACGTTCTGCACGTCCAGCAGTATCCATAATACGTTGGTCGCCAGTAAAAAATGGGTGGCATGAACTACATACTTCCACATCAAATTTTTCTTTTGTAGAAAGCACATCAAAATTAGCTCCACAGCCATTGCATGTTGCTTTTGCGGTGATGTATGATGTTGGGTGAATGTCTTTCTTCATAAGATTGGACTATAGCATATGACTTATACACTTTCAAGCACATCAATTTGTGCTTGTATATTGGTTGCATGACGCATTACAGAATCGCCATAAAAAGCATTACGTACACTTGGGTCAGAACACCCCCTACCAGAATAGTACTTGCATGCTGCCTCGCGTTCTGATGTATATGTTTTAGCCCCGGCACCCAAATCGCCAACATATAAAGCTGTGGCCATTATTGCATGAGATGGATTCCAAGGATTAGGAATTGTAACTCCAAGTGCACCAGCAATACGACTTTCGTATCGTTTCCATGTTGTTGGAATAAATTGTGATGGCCCCATTGCTCCTCCCCATCCTGATTGTCTACCACCAATCATTATTGGGCATGATAATGGTTGTCCGTCTGGTTTTATCCCAAGACGGTTCATTATATCAAGATATACAGTTTGGTCATCTCGCCATGATCCACTTGTAGGACCTGGCATAATTTCTTTCCATGTAAGCGCATCTCCAGGACGATTGCATGTTCCTACATTCTTTCCTAAAGATGATTCTTGTGTAAGTATTGCAAGAATGTATGCTGGACGCACACCTGTTTTACTACCAGCCGCTTTCGCAAATTGATATGCGTCTCCAAATGAAATTCCAGCTTGCCCTCTAAGCTCAAAGAGCGCGGCACGTATTTTTGCAGCAGCAATTTTTCGTTCAGAAAGAATTTGCTCGTATGTTTTTTCTTTTGTTTTACTTACTGTAAGGAGTTTATTTTTCTCCCCTTCTTTTTGTTCTACAGTTTTTTTATCTTGTTCAAGTGTATATTTTACATTAGATTCTGAATTTTTCTTTTCTTCAAGAGTTTTCTTTTCTTCTGTTGTTTTTTCCTTTAGACCGGTTATTTTTAAATATGAGTCATGAAGTAAGTCCTGCAGATGTTGATAATTATCAAGATCTTCATACATTGCTGAAACTGTCTTGCTACTGGCAAGAAATTCAGTAAAAGTATACTCTTCAAGAGTGTGGGCATTACGAAGTATGCGAGCGAGAGATGCTTGCTCACGCTCAAGTTCACTCAAAAGATTATTTATAGTTGCGTTTTTTTGAGAAATTTCTTGTCCCAGTTTACTTATAAGTTTATTCTTCTTTTCTATTTCAAGTTTTTTTTGTTTAATTTGCGTGCGAATTATATCAATGTCGCGTTGTATGGAACCAGTTTGTTGTTTCTGTTGAGATAAATACAACTCTTGTTGTCGTATCTCTTCTTCTATTTTAGAGAGTTCTCGCTCAAGACGAGCTTTTTGTTGTTCTATCGTTTCAGCGTGAATTACGTGTTGTGGTATAAATAATATACTTACACTTATAAGTATGCTTGCAAATGCAAGTATACTAAGAATGCAGAATACATGCACTAGAAAATAATTTCTGGTAGAACCTATATCAATCATATTCATGTCTGTTTATTATATCATAATTCCCGCCAATGGCGGGAAGTTTTGATAGAAAATACTGTAGTTTTGTTTTATTTTATTTTTCTGTCTTGGTCTCTACAGTTTCTTCGGTTTCTTCACCATCTTTCTTACCTTTTTCTTCTACTGCAATACTATCAAAGTCTATTGTTGCAGGTCCTTCAGCTTCTTCCTTTACTACAGAAACGGTTGCAACAATTACATCTCCATGAGTAATAAGTTTTGCTGACACTGGAATTTTAATATCTTTGGCATATATATTATCTTCAAGTGTTATAATTGATGTTAGATCAACATCTAATGACGGAGGAAGGTCTTTAGCAGGAATTTCTATTTCTATCTCATGAACTGATTTTACTAATACACCAAGACCTTGTTTTTCTGCCGGAGCTTCGCCAATAAAGTGTAGTGGTATAGAAAGTGTTAAGGTTTTATTCTCGTCAATTATTAAAAAATCAATATGACGAAGTTGGTGTGACACAGGATCAATATCAGCATCGTGTATAAGCGCGCTTTTTTGTCCTTTGTCAGTTTGTAATGTAATGATAGTGGAACCCCCAGCTTGTTTATATAATTTAACTGTATCTTTGTGGGATAGCATTATAGGAGTTGAAGGAGTACCTGCGCCATACATAACTGCCGGGACTTTCCCAACACTTCTAATTTGATCTAAATTGCTATTTATATCACGTGTTTCTGTTGCAATAGTAAATGTCATATAAATGGGCATTATAGATAAAAGAAAGAAAAAAGCAAGCTTTATCTTATTTCCCATCCTTGCGCTATACACAAGTTATAAAGATTATCCATAATGCTATTGACTTCTTCGTCAGTCAGTGTTCTTTCGTATGACTGAAAGATAAGGCGATATGCATATGACACTCTTCCATCTTTCTCATATTTGTCAACGAGACGTGGCACGCGTATAAGTAATTCCCCCGCATGTTTCTGTAAGATGAGCTGAAGCGCGTCTGATGATGTCGTAAGAGGAATCCATACTGCGATGTCGCGTGTGATAGATGGATATGGTGACCAAGGAATAAAAAATTTCGTTGTCTCGGCTTCGCCAAGATGAAGTTCGGAAGATATCTTCTCCATAGTTTCACTATCACTCGCAAAGCGAGTGAGGAACTCGTCAAATGTCGTTTCTTCTATTTTTTTGTTATCGCCATAAGCGACATGGATATTCTCTCCAGATTTTGGGAAAACTGTGCCAACCTCGAACACTTTTACTGTGTCAAGGCCAAGAAACGCAGAATTATTTTTATTTAAAGCAATACTTTCTTTGAGTCCGTTGGAAAGATTTGTGCGCAAGAAATTTTTATCACTTGCGCTTGCGAGTACTGATAAATCACCTTTATTAGTAAAAGAATATGTGTAGACCTCTCTATATCCTTGAGATACAAGAATTTTTTTAGCTAGCAATATTGTATCCCATAATCCTCCCTCGCTTCGCAAGGGTACGGATATATTCTCGCCCCTTGGACGAGTTGGTAATATATCCTTTACTTTGTCATATCCCATAATTCTCCCTATTTCTTCTACCATATCCTCTGGTATCGTAAGATCTAGACGTAATGCAGGTACTATTATTTCAAATACACCATTGGTGTATATCTTCTCATCGCCCCGTAGGGGCGAGTAAATATAATGGTATTTTTTCAAAATATCTTCAATCTCTAATTTAGAAAAAGACGAGCCCAATTTCTTGTTCACAAAATCAACAGAGAAAGTGATCTTTCTTTTTTCCTGCTTCGCAGGATAGATATCAATTATCTTCTCAAATTCTGCGTCAGGACACATTTCCATAATTAATCCCGACAATTCTTTCATAGCAAATTCGCACAATTCTGGTGATAAATCATTCTCAAATCTCTTTGATGAATCTGTTAAAATTCCTAACATTCGCGAAGTTTTTCTAACTGTGACAGGGTCAAAATTGGCAATTTCTACGATGATATTTTTTGTATTCTCATCTACCTCTGCATGTTTGCCACCTTTTATACCTGCAATTGCGAGAATATTCTTCTTGTCACTGATAACAATATCGCTCGAGTTAAGAGTAACTTTTTGGCCAGTAAGAGTCGTGAGAGATTCTTTCTCATTCGCATTGCGAATAATTATATGAGAATTGGTGAGTTTATCTAAATCAAAAGCATGACATGGTTGCCCGCAATCAAACATGACAAGATTTGTAACGTCAACTATATTATTGATACTTTTCTGTCCTATTGATTCTAAACGCTCAACAATCCATTTTGGACTTGGCTCCACTTTTATATTTCTTATAATACGACCCATGTATCTTCGGCAAGAAGGTGTTTGTACGCCAATCTCCAAAGAATTAGCATCCTGCGGAGCAGGATGAATAATAGGTGTCTTATACATTGTCGCTGAGTCATTGAACCCCAAACCCAATTGACTCGCAAGCTCACGAGCAATTCCTTGATGTGACAATAAATCATGTGCTCTATTAGGCAAAATATTTAAGTCAAAGATAGTATCTTGGCCCATCCCCGGCCCTTCCCAAAGGGAAGGGAGAATCTCCAAACTCCCTACTTCACATAAGTGATAAGTAAAAATATCTCGCAGAGCATCTGCCAGCGGAACTCCTGTCTCGAGCTTTGTCGAGAGATGTGGAATATAATATTTTAGCCAATTATAGGAGATTTTCATAGTAGTTATAACTTTATTACCATTGATTCACTCGTAAATCCCCTTGATAAAAATATCGCACATCAGGAATGTTCCACTTCACCATTGCAATACGGTCTAATCCCCCGCCAAAGGCAAAGCCCTGAACTTTTTCTGGGTCCATGCAAAGATTCTTAATAACATTTGGGTGTAACATGCCCGCGCCCATTACTTCTAGCCATTCATTTTTAAACTTTAGCCAAACTTCAAGACCGGGTTCAACAAATGGAAAATAACTTGGGCGAAACTCCATTTCTACATCATTACCGAGTATTTTTTTATAAAAGTACGTTAATATAGCTTTTAAATTTGAGATATTTATATTCTCGCCAACCATCGTTCCGTCAATTTGATAAAATTGCATTTCGTGTGTTGCGTCGGTAGCTTCATTACGAAATACTTTGCCAATTGAAATAAATGCGCCTGATATTTTTTTATCACCATCTTTACTACAATCCTTTGCTAATTGTTCTAACGCTCTAGCTGTCGCGCTTGTAGAATGTGTGCGAAGAACATGTTCCGGCATATCCTTAATAAAAAAAGTATCTTGCATGTCACGAGCAGGATGATCTTTTGGCACATTTAAAGCGTCAAAGTTATACCATTCCGTTTCCAATTCAGGGCCAACAATTGGTTCAAAACCCATTTCACGGAATGTTGTTGTTGCTTCTTCTGAAAGTATTGTTAACGGATGGTACGATCCAGCAGTTGCTTCTATCATATTACCTATTATACAACATATTCTTATCCGCGCCACGCACGGGGTAAATGAATTGACTATACACTTATAAGCTAGTATCATTAATAAAATCATTCGCAAGGAGGTCAATTTGGAAAAATCACAAAGTCCAATTGGTGTCGTAAATTCGGCTATCAATAAGGCAAACGCATTAATCCATGCAGGGAGAAATTCTTCGCCCGCGCTCATTCGTTATAGAGCAGAGAGAAATAAAGAAATAATTAATATTTTTGAAGGCAAACTCTCAGTTAGCGAAAATGTTCAACTTGAATATTTGAAGTTATTGACTGAACGTTTGCTTGAATTAGAAAAATAACTTCCTGTCTGTAAACCCGGCTCCGCCGGGTTTTGCTATTTTATAAGACGGTCTTTCTTGTTATTTAAATTAGAATATGTATACTATTCCCTATCCTACATTATTGGGTACCTCATGTGGATAATCTCAGAATGGAAGTTATTATAAAGCTTTGCCTAATAAAAAACATTTTGAAGCCATACGAGAATAATTCTGTGAATATATTAAATAGTATCTTTTAGACGAAGTAATATATCAAAACGGAGTTACTAGAAATATTAAATTATATATGTTGCCATTTCGTATTGTTAAAGAGAATTCTGTTCTTCAGCCACTTATAGAAAAAGACGAGCGTAAAGATCTCCATGTTGATGATCTTGTTGAAGGGTTTGTAGTCGCTATTGAAGGGGCATGTGTTTTTGTTGATATTCCAACTTTCGGTACTGGAATAATTTATGGTCGCGAATTTATTAGTACTCGCGATGTTATTAAAAATTTGAATATTGGTGATTCTATAAAGGGGAAAATTATTGAGCTTGAAAATGCTGAAGGATATATTGAGTTATCATTAAAGGAAGCGCGCCAAGCAATTATATGGAAAGAGGCAGATGAGGCAATAAAGAATAAGTCGCTATTTCCTGTTATTGTTAAGGCCGCTAATAAGGGTGGGCTAATGGTAGAGTGGCAAGGCATTGAAGGGTTTTTGCCAGCTTCTCAATTGTCAGCTGATAATTATCCTAGAGTAGAAGATGGCGATAAAGACCAAATTTTAAAAGAACTAAAAAATCTCGTTGGTAAAACTCTATCGCTCTGTATAATCTCAAGTAATCCAAAAGAAGGTAAACTTATTTTCTCTGAAAAAGGTGGAGATACGGAAGTAAAATCAGAAATTATAGGTAAATATAATGTTGGAGACGAAGTTGAAGGAACTATCACGGGCGCTGTGGACTTTGGTCTATTTGTTAAGATTGAAAATGGGCTTGAAGGATTAGTGCACATTTCTGAAATTGACTGGTCTCTTGTTGAAGACCCAAAGAAACTTTATGATATTGGAGCAACGGTGCGAGCAAAAGTAATTGAAATTAAGAATGGTAAAATTTCACTTTCTATAAAAGCGCTTAAACCAAATCCGTGGCAAATTGCTAGTGATAAGTATAAGAAAGGAACAGAGGTAAATGGCGTCGTTATCAAATTTAATAAACATGGAGCAATTGTTGCTGTTGAAGAAGGAATCTCAGGACTTGCTCACATTTCCGATTTTGAATCAGAAGAAAAACTTCGCGAGGTTCTTGAATTAGGTAGGGGTTATAAATTTAAAATTACACTCTTTGATCCAAATGATCAACGTATGGCATTAAGCTACGTTGGGAAATAATATTTCTTTTTTCTAATACCGGCTTTCGCAGGTATTAGTTTGTATTATAAATATTCATTGCTTTCTCTTTCCCGTCTATAACCAAGATATTTAATGCTTCGCCTATACGAGAAGCAATAGTATTAAGTATTGCGAGCTCATCTTCTGACATATTCATTAAAACATACTTATCCATTGGAATTAGACCATGATGCCCAATTCCTATACGAATACGTATATAAGCGCTAGTGCCTAAAGCTTCAGTTATTGAAGCAACACCGCGGTGGTTGCCATCACCCCTATCATAGGCGATTTTAAAGCTTCCTAGAGCAATATCTACGTCATCGCGCAGAACTATAATGTTATCCGGCGTTGCTTCAGGATATTGTTGTAATGCTATTTTAACAGCATCACCGGAACAATTCATCATAGTATGTGGCTTGACGATTAAATTACTATGATGATCTTCAACAACTTCAGCATTAAAATATTTATTATATTCCCAAGCTTCATTTTTAAAGATTTCATCAACAATAATCCACCCCGTATTGTGACGAGTTTTTTCATATTTTTGTCCTACATTGCCTAGGGCGATAATGATAAACATATTTGCAAGTATAGCAGACATTGTATTTCTTGCACGCTCATACGAGCGTGTTATAATACGTGGGTATATGAAGAAG
>Ga0209542_10005778_pt1 | contig 24455 bp, 14 predicted proteins | sample RifCSPhighO2_01_FD_184028 | JGI IMG/M metagenome (GOLD analysis project Ga0209542, IMG submission 184028) | Soil microbial communities from Rifle, Colorado - Rifle CSP2_plank highO2_0.1 (SPAdes) (version 2) | ecosystem: Environmental > Terrestrial > Deep subsurface > Rock core/Sediment ...
ATTCTGACGCGTCGCTAAACTGCCAATTATGCTTAACCCAATTGCCATAATTTGGTGAAGAGCTTGGGTAAGGCTGAATTGAATAAGATGGGTATGGTATAGGAGAGTAACTCTCGTAAGGGACACACTTATCTACTGAACAACCATCTCCTGTGTAGAAGGTCTTATGGTACTGACCTACTGGACACTCATAATAAGGAGATGCCGGACATATTGCCTTAGAAGGATATGGATATGGCTGATAGGGATCTCCCGTTATTGGATTAGGGCCAACAGGAGTAACACTACAAGCGGTTTTAGCCTTTACAAAATCTCCGGATTGAATAGCAGCAAAGCACTCAGGAGAAGGTCCAACTGGTCCGGGTTGATAGTAACCAGGGCCTGGCTGTGTAAAGCCCGGGTACTGACCAGGGATGTTTCCTCCTTGTCCGGGTGGCTGAAATCCAGGATAAGCGCCTCGTCCAGGGAAACCTTCGCCTTCATAGTACTTTTGCGGTCCTTGGAGGGTTTGATTAAACTCCTGGAATTTCTGGACAGCTTGCTCGCCCTGGAATCCTGAAATACCTTGGCTGGCACCAAAAGATATACACTCCGGACCATGCGAAGGATCGGAGCAGTAAGACCGGCATTCAATTTCAGATTTACATCCGCCGGGACCGCCTTGTTGCTGAAATACTTGCTGGAATTCACCTCTTCGATTTAAAAACTCTTCCCCCTGAGTAACATGGGATTTTATCTCTTCAAGAACCCGTCTGGCGTCTTGAGATCGAATATTTAATGCCTCAAGCTTGGATAAAGCTTTCTTTGATCCTTCTACGCATTTCTGACCAATGTTTGGGTCAGAGCTTCTTTCGCAGTCGCGTGGATCAAAGCCCAGTTCTTGTCTCATAACGGAGTCAATCTTCTGGAAATCTTCAAAATCGCCCCTGCGATCATCTGGGATAAATTCTTGGCAAGCTTGGGGATTGCTGGCACAACGGTCAAAATCCTGAAGTCCGCCCTTTTCGCCAACATTCTTAACAAAACTAAGAGCAAATTCTTTATCTTTCTCTGTAACAAAACCCTGAGCAACCATGAAGTCCATGCCCTTTTCAACTGCTGCGACATTCCCTTTTCTTCCTTGCTCCTCCATATACTTACCTATATCTTCTGGTTTTGTTAATGTTTTGCCGTCAATTGTCGTAAAAACAAAGTTTTGAGCTTTTTTATTGTAAAAATCCCTGGCTTGACCTACTCGCGTATAAGCAGATTCTAGATCCTTCACTCCATCTGCTCCGAAAAACTTAGTAGCAATATCCCTACACACTTGGGGTATGGCAGATGTACCCTGGACCCTGGCAGAATCTCCTGGATTTAAGCAAAAGTTGCCGCAACCCTCCATAGTACCGTCACCGCACTGATATTCGCCCCTTGCAAGAGACTCCCTGAAATCAATTGTTGTGTCGCCATATTTATCAGCATAATCTCTTACATTATCAGGTATTGAAGACTGAATTCTGGTGTCTTTTGCCAATTTGGCGCAAGTCCTCAACAGCTCTATTGATGCCGTGTCCGGATCCATCTTGCGGCAATCTTCGAAATTGACTCCTAAGTCTTTAGCGGCATTGGCAATAGCTTGCTTCTTTTCAACAGCACTAGGAACTAAGTCCAAACTAGTGCCAAGGGTCGACCCCTTTTTACCGCTTAATTTTTTGGCCAGTTCGTTGGCTACATTTATTAAACATTCTGTGTTCTGACAATTCTGAAGATCTTGGCTGACCTTGCCCTTTATCTCACTGACAAACTCATCAACCTGTTTTATCTCCTCTGCCTTATATAGGCTATGCTTCTTACCTATATTGGCACAAATTTCAAAATATTTTTCCTGGTCACAAACAACTATGGCCTGTTCTTTATTTTCAACATCTTGGCCGGTAGCATCGGAGAGGTCGTCAAATGCCGACTTAAACTGATCTTCTGTTTGAGCAAAAACGGCCGTACTCAAAAGAAATACAGCCGTTAATATGATCGTTGCATATAAAATATGCCTATTTTTTAAACAATAAGAGTCCATATTTATTTAAACGGGTTTAGGACTTGTTTGGCTTTTTCAAAAGGGTTAGATTCGACTCCAGCCAAAGGGTTGACTGCCTGAAACGGATTTGCTGCTTTTGCAGCATCTTCTGCGGATTTTTTAGCTGATTCTTCCTGGACCTTCTTAAGATCTGTCTCAGCGGTTTTGTATCCTACGCTGTGACCAGAAAAATAGCCTCCGACAAAGGCTGCAACAGCTACGACTAACCAAACCCACAGAATCCTTGACATAGGATTCATTTTTTAGATTCGCAATAAGACTAAGACAATAACCAATGGGCCTACAGAGATTCCAATATAGCCAACGAGCCTTGCGGCTCGGGCTATTGGAACCTTCTCTGAGACCATAATCATTAGCTCGGACTTATTCCGATGTTAATTTCACACAAAGGTGCTTGATTATAATTATACTCCATGAGATTATCTAAAAAAGAGATTTTGTGTTGATAAGTCAGTCAGTCCCCCGACTTAGAATTCGCCAAGAATAATTACTTCTGACCCCTGGAAGGTCTTTAAGAAATCCTCCATTTTGACTTTCGGATCTTTGACTTGTTCAAAGTATTGGAATGCTTTATCCGTCTCCCCTTTTTTGAAATATGCCAACCCTAAAGCAAACTTTAACTCTTTTTCTGCTGGATTTGTGCCCGAATAGGCACTGATCAGCTGTATAGCCTCGTCATTCTTGTCTAAACTTATTTTAGCCAAGGCTAAGAATAAAACTTCCGACCAGCGGGGATATATTTCCACAGCTTCGGTCAGAACTTTTTCAGCTGAGGCAAAATACCCGTTCTCATAATACAGTATCCCCAAGCTTAAATAGGCTCTTAAATAATCATCCCTGAGCCTTATAGCTTCCTTCCACAATTCCTCGGCCTTTTTTAACTCTCCCAGTTTCTTGTAGTTTTGGGCGGCTAGATTAAGGGCTGGCACATGTTCCGGGGCTTGAACAATAACTTCTTTGAGCCGAAGTTCCGCGTCCGGATATTTACCTTCGACAAAATCTAAATATGCCTTGTTGGTCTGATTGACTACGCTTTTTGGCGCAGCGACATAAGAGCTTTCATAGAGATTTTTGTTACTTAACCAATCTTTGTTGCGATCAATAACTAGCCAGCCGTACCACAAAAACAAAGCGCAAAGCGAAAAGTGTAAAGCGAAAAATAATACTTTATTTTGCGCTTTTAGCTTTAAGTTTTGCATTATAACTGCCGCAAGCATTGCCAATCCTAACGACGGCATATACATCAATCTCTCAGCCATTATGGTTCCCGTTTTAAAAACCCAATTTGAAACGACAAAATACGAGGCAATAAATATAACTATGCCCAGCTTAACCAATAAATTTTTAGATCTAAACAGCAAAAACAATAGCCCAATCAAAACGACAATCCCGAGCATTGTTTCGATTGAAGAAAGAAAATTGCCAACTAGCGGAATCTGATTAAAAGAATAGTCAGCCGATAAAGATATTGGATAAAGTGACTTTTGAATATATAAGTAAAAAACCTTAAACGATGTCCAGATGCCACTCAGGAATGGGGCGAATTTAATCGGATTATAGATTGGGGTGGCGTCATTTTTTAAAAAATATTGGCCCAAAGCAACATATCTAAGGAGGGCGTAGACACCAAGAGAAGGAACTAAAAACAGCAAAGACTTAAAGACTGATTTTGCCGTCTTTTTATGCCAAAAAAAATCCAAAAATAAAAAGATCGGCAAGAAGGCTATGGCAGTCTCCTTGCTTAACAGCCCCATAAAAAATAATAAGGATGCAAAAATATATCTTTTCTTAATAGAAAGTAACAAGGCGCCCAGCGTAAAAATAAAAGATAGAATTTCTGCTCGGCCGACAATAGATGTAACTGCCTCGACGTGAATCGGCAAAAACATAAAAATCAATGAGCCCAAAGAAGCAGTAATCCTGTCGGATAAACGATATATAAAGACAAACACCAAAAAAGACGCCAAGGCATGAAGCAATATGTTAACTATGTGGAAACTGATTGGAGACTGGCCAAAAACAAAAGCATTTAAAGAATGGCTGGCAATCGTCAAAGGACGATAGAGTCCTGGTCGAGGTTGATAAGCAAAATAAGGAGTAGTAAATATTTCTGTAAATTTTGACGGATCGCCGATCAGAGGATTGCCAACAATAACGATCGTGTCATCAAATACAAAATCGCCGACAATACCATTGCCAAACAAAGCAAATGACAAAACTATGGCCAAAACGCCAGCTAGAATGAAGTCCTTATTTCTGCGCATCTATTAGAAGTTCAAGTTAACCTTAATTTGACCAGTACAATTAGTCTCCTTTACTTTCAAATCCCCTTTTATAAACTGGCCGTAGGTAACGGAGGCAGTTAGGGCGTAGATCTTGGAAGTCGGATTTTCTGGCAAACGAACGGTTAAATTTTGGTATTCACCGTTGGGTACGCTTAGGTTGGCAAATATATTGGGCCCTATCTTAAGGTCGTCTCTGGGGCTTATGTGCCAATTTATCAAACGGCCCTGGCTGTCAACGTTTTGCCAGGAGATCTTGGAGCCGTTGGATGAAAACGTGTCCGAACTAGAAAAATTAATCTCGCCTCCGACTTGGCATGTCGCCGGCGATTTTATCCCATGAAGACCCGAGAACGGTTCTTCTGTTGGTGAAGCCGTAGGAAGCGGGGTTGCGGTAGATTCTGGATTTTCAGCTTGTTTTGAAAAATAACTATACAAAATAAGGCCTGCTCCAGCCAGCGCAACAACTACCCAAATAATTAAATTTTTATTTTTTAACATTTTTCGATTTTACCATTTCTAATTCTAAAATCAAGTTTCTCATTAGTTCTTCTGTTTCTGGGTCCGGCCGGCCGTATTTCAAACCATCCTGCAGGTTTTTGTAGGCGGATTCGTAGTCGTTTCTTTCAATATAGGTCAGGGCCAGATTATAGTAAACCCTCTGAAGCTGGGGCTGTAATTCTTTGAGTTTTTCCAGATACTCAGTTGCCTTAACCAAGTTGCCCTGACTGGCATATATCACGGACAAATTTGGATAGGGATAGGCAAAATTCGGATCAAGTTCAATAGCTTTTTCAAAAACAACTATTGCCCCGCGAATATCTCCTTTTTCCTGTAAAATAGCCCCCAAATTAAAATACGGCTGAGGAAAACTGTTGCCAGTTGTTTGAGTAGCTTTCCAATAGTATTCCTCGGCTTTTTCTTTGTTGCCTTGATTATAGTAAAGAGCTCCTAGGTTGTTGTTTATCCTGGCGCTGTCAGGCTCGTACTTTTGTATATTTTCAAAAAATTTGATCGGGTCACCCCAGACCATGTTTCTCTTTATTGATAGCACCAAGAAAAAGATGCTTACAAATGTAAGGAAAAAGATTACAAATAATTTTGCCGTTTTACCGGCGCTGTAAATATTTTTTAAACAAAAGATGACCAAAACCACAGGTCCCAAAAGAGCTAGGTATAACCAATGCTCGTATAACTGAGCGTTGATCGGAGTAATTCCTGAGGTCATGCTTAAATTCACAAAAAACCAGCCAACAGAGAAAAACCAAACCCTGAAATCTGTATTTTGTATATTGTATTTTGTATATTGTATTTGATTTTTATATAAATATCTTAAAATCAAGAAAACAGCCAAAACGATTAAAAACGAAGAAGCCACGGGCCAGTTCCAGAAATAAGTAAAGATGGTCACACTCCTTTCCATATGTTGTCCAAGAGGAACAATCATTAATCCAGCATAAGTCCAAAGGACATTAAGGAATGTGTACATTCTGACAAAAAAACTTTCCGTATAAGGATTTGACTGTGAGTAGAAATTAAGAGTATTTTCAAAATTTAATACGGTAAGCCGTAAAATACCGTAAACAAAAACAATTCCGAAATAAGGGAGCGCCTTTATAAATGCTAATCTTAAAGACCTTAAAAACCTTTCTCTCGAAACAAAAGCTATATAAACAACTATAAACAAGAACGGAAAAATAACGGCTGTTTCACGGCTTAATAAGGCAAACGTGGCAAGAACCGGCGGTAAAAATTTAAAAGAATTTGGTTTTGTGACCAACAGCCACAAGGCCAGAAGCATCAAAAAGACATTGAGTGGATCTCCTCTTCCTGATATATAAGTTACGGCTTCAGTTTGCAATGGGTGCACTAGCCATATCAAGCTTGTCCAAAAAGATATAAACTTGCTCTTGAAAACTAAAAATAAGATAAGGAAAATCAAAATCGCGTTGGCTATGTGGAGAGCATTGCTTAGCAAATGATAGCCGACCGGGTTTTCGCCGCCTAACATATAATTGAGTGCAAAAGTAAAAAGAAGTAATGGGCGATAGTAGTTACTGTTTTGGCCGATACCGGCAAGAATATTTTGAGTAAACCAGCTTTTAATATTGTCCCAAGAAAAAGAATGGACAAATAGATTATTGACTATCCAGTCCGTATCATCCCAAAAGAGGGGGTTGTTTAAGTTGAAAGCATACACAAAAACCCCGACAATGATCAGGATGGCGATCAAACTCAAATTTTCCTTAATAAAATTACTTTTCATTTTAAAACCCTCTAATGCTCTTTATCATCAGGACCAATTCATTAATTTCTTCCTGTGAATAAGAACTCATATCTCTGCCGGAATATTCTTCTATTTTTTTCAAAAGTGCTTTGTCAACTTTTAAAACATTGTCTAAGTCTCCGGCTGGCGGCCACTTTACCGCTTCCTGCATATAGGCGAGCGCCTGCTCGTTGTTTCCTGTGTCAAGATTAACTAAAGCCAAAGACCGGTAAAAGCTTCTCTTATTGCTGCCGCGAGTATCAAATTCCAAGGCTCTTTTAAAAGCATTTTCCGCCTCCCCAAACCGGCCCTCTTTCCAGTGAATCTGGCCTGATACATAAAGAGTAAGGGGGTATTCATCAGAAATTTTTAAGGCGGCTTTTATTTCTTCCTTGGCCTTATCAACCTCTCCCGAAAGAAAATAACCTTCAGCGAGATTAGTTCTGGCCCAGACGCTATTTGGCGATTTTTCGACCGCACTGGCAAAAAGATTTTGATCATTAAGCCAGACCTTGTTTTGCTGAAATATTATAGACGCATACCACACCAAAACAATAATACCTGCGCCGTAAATATATTTTTTAAAATTTGCGTATTTAGAAACCAAATTTTCAATACCGATAGCTATCAGTACAACCAACCCCAAGGAAGGGAAATACCACCACCGCTCTGCCATTGTCCCGGCTGTAATGAAAAAAAGGTTAGACACTACCAGGTATGGGGCTAAAAAAAGGACAGCTGCAAATTTAACATCTTTTCTTTTGGACTTAAATAAAAGATAAACAAAAAATACTAAAAGTGCCAATCCTGCCAATGACTGAGGTGATGTAAAAATATTTGAAACTATTGGAATTTGATTGAAAGAATAATCCGGAGACAGATCAACAGGATAAAAAGTTTTCCTTAAATATAAATAAAAGTGGGATAAGGCCGTAAAAACTCTCTCTTTAAAAAGAACAAATGCCAATGGGCCGATTATGGGATTAATAAAGCCATGGCCCCCGAAGGCGTATTTGCCTAAAGCCAGATACCGGAACAAAAAATATACTGGCAAGCCCACGAAGTAAATTCTTCCCTTTTTTGCGGCAAGAGCTAAACTTCTTTTTTCTATCAGTAAAAAACCGCCCAAAATAAGCAGTAACGATATAAACGCGTCTCCGGAAAATAAAGCCAGTAAAAAATTAAGCGAGCTAAGCCAATATCTTTTTTCAAAAAAATAGTATATGGAAAAAAGCGAGAAAAGAGTTCCCAAAAGATAAACTCTGCCGACTATGGACATGACGGCTTCACTGTGAATCGGTAAAAATAAAAAGGTGGCGGCAGTCAAATAAGCGACTCTTTCACTTGAAATCTTTCTGACAAGATAAAAAATAAAAACAACATTTAAAGCATAGAGAAGAAGGTTTACTATTCTAAATCCAATGGGGTTGTCTGAAAAGAGAAGATTGAAGGCAAAAGAAAATGAAGTCAACGGACGATAGTTGCCGGCCCACTGTCCCCCTGGATGCCATGGCAATACCCAGACTTCAAATAAGTTTTTTATAAAACCATTCAGCTTAAGGCCTTTTTCTATGACCGAATGATCATCAAGAGTAAACCCTCCGCCTAAACTCGGGCCAAATAAAATAAAGGTGATCCCAACAACAGAAAAAAATAAAATAAGAAATTTTTTATGCTCTCCCAAAAACATAGGCAATACAAATTTTTAACAGTTTCCAGCCATCCCTGAAACGGCGGATCTTGGTGCCGTCATATATTCTTTTTTTATAAACTACCGGCACCTCAACTATTTTTAAGCCCAATTTTTTTGCCCCCAATATCAAAGTAAAATCGCAAAATGGATCATTAAGTTTTTCCGTAAGACCCAATTGCTTGATCTTTTGGAACTGGCTTCTGTATATCACTTTTGTCCCGCATAAAGTATCGGTAAGTTTTTGCCTGGTTATCGTACTTAATAAAACTGCAAAAAATCTATTGCCTAAATAGTTAAGTGGCCTCATGGCTCCTTTTTCCATCGGATAGACAAGACGAGAACCATTTACAAAGACATGCGAACCCACCGCCGCGGCTTCATAAAATTTTGGCAGATCTTCCGGTTGGACCGTCAGGTCGGCATCCAACACCGTTAACATGTCGTTTTGAGCCATCTCAAACCCTTTCCATACAGCGTTAGCTTTGCCGATGCCATCTTGAATAGCATAATTTATTTTGATATTACCGTTATGGGCATTGGCAACTCTTTTTATTTCTTCCGGGGTCCCGTCTTTTGAGTGACCTTCTACAAAAATAAGTTCTACTTCGTATTGAAATGGCACAGCCGAAACCCGTTGAACGATATTCTCTATGTAATTTTTCTCATTTCTGGCCGGTACGATAATTGATAACGATGGATTCATTATTTGGATTCAAGTTTATATATAATTCCGGCGGCATCGTCGGATACATAGAGCGCGCCATCCGGGCCGAATTTAAGGTCCACGGGGCGGCCATAAACTTTTTTCTTATTCTGAGACAACCAACCGGTAATAAAATCCTCGGTTTCAAATACTTTGCCGTTTTTATCCACTTTAAATCTGACAATTTTGTATCCGGTAGGTTCGCTCCTGTTCCATGAACCATGATAGGCGACCAAAAGATCCTTCTGCCAATCCTTCGGCCATTTATCAGAATCCACGAATGCCAATCCCAAAGGCGCGGAATGTGCTGGGATTTCAATTACAGGCGCGTCCGTCTCACTGCAGTTCGTGGGGATATCGATCCTTTCTACTTTTTCAGGATTAAAAGTATTGTCTTTAACCTTATTGCCGTAACAGAACGGCCAACCAAAGCGTCTGGCGCCGAATTTGTGTTGTTTCGGATCGGCAACTTTTACGATATTAATCTCATCTGGAGGCAAGTCATCGCCCAAATTATCTCTGCCCATATCCGTAGCCCAAATTTCGTAGGTCTCGGGATGAAAAGTGAAAAACACGGCATTCCTTAAACCTCCCGCAAACTCACCGGTAAATGTGCCGTCCGGATCAGATTCTAAGATTGCTCCCCTTTTCCAGGTAGTTTCCTCGCAGACATCGCAAGATGATCCAACTGAGATATATAATTTTAGACTACTGTAAAACCCTCCTAAAAATTCTTGCCCCTTAACTAAGTTTTTATCGCGCCAGTTGGGGCCAAAAGATATCGTCCTTGTAACATGACGGCCGTCCGATGGTAGGGTAGCAATATTCTCGCCGATAGTTTCGGTTAATTTACCGGTATTAATATTGTATGGATATCTTACAACTTGATGAGTCTCGGCAATATATAAATAGGTTGTGTTACCGGAAACAAAAAATGCCAAGCCATGAGGGGACATCAGGTCTTTTATCAGAGTCTGCTTGTCTTCATATTCGCCGTCTTTGTCCTTATCTTCCAGCACACTTACTCTGCCGGCTTTAGTTTCACTGACAAGTATTCTGTTTTTCTCGTCAAAAGCGATAACCCGGGGATTATCCAAACCGTCGGCGGCAAGAGAAATTTTAAAACCTTCAGGCACGCTCAAAAAACCCAACCCATCTTCGTTGTTATTAATATTTGGCTTTGATACAGGTTGTCCGACTGGCCTATCTCTTAATAAAAACCAGTAAATCCCCCCGGCGGCAATAAGCAAAACAACTAAGGAAACTATTTTTTTCATGAATTATATTTTATTATTTTTCGAGTATTTTGTAAATTGAAGCATTATCTATTTTGTCTTCGTATACTTTCTGGAAATTTTTATTATCTTTTTCCAGATAATTTGAAAGGCTGGTTTTATTTATTACAAAAACATAAGAAGCTTTGAAATCATCCCTTAATACTTCTGGTATTTTTTTAATATTTTCGGGTCCGCACTGTTTTGGATCATTAGGACAAGTAAGGCCTCTGACATCTACTGCTACATCCAAGAAGTTCCAATATCTTTTTTTGTCATTCTCGTTTACTAACATATTATATAATTCCCAATACAACTTCTCGTCGTATTTCAAAAGAAAAACCGGGTCCATTCCATATATATAGTAGTTATGCTGATTCCAAAAAAATAAGAAAGGGAAGTGGCTCCAATTAAGGTGAGAAACAATATCCCCTTGGTTTGTATTTTCTTTTAACCACAAGGCTGAGACCTTAAACTTAGTTGGGGAATGAGCCGGACCAAAATTGGGGTTGATAAGATTATAAACCGAAACACTAAGGGCAAAGATAATAAAGAAATTTACCACAAAACGACTTTTCCTAAAAGTTGGAAGTAGAGTAAAAACTGACCCAATAAAGATCACCGCAAAGATGCCCAGCTGGTCAATGGCCCTTTTAGCCGTCGCATACATTAGTGCAGAAAAAACTATTAGTGCTCCGGAACTTAATAAAATGGCCCTCCCGTTCTCATCCAAAGAATACTTTTTATAAAAATATTTTCCTAAATATATAAGCGAGGCAGCCAAGAGCACGAAAAGCCATTTCTGGGAGTATGTGGATTCCCAAGTTGGCGGCCTAAGCTCTCCGCCTATTGTTTGGGCTAGTTCATAACCCTTAGATAAATAAAGGTCGACTATTTGTATATATACCAACTTGAGATTAGCTATTGGATTGGGCCTGGCAAATAAGCCGGCTGCGATCCCCGCAACAAGAGCAACAAACTTGGAGGGTTCTAATTTTTGTTTGCCCAGTTTATTGAAAACAGCAACAAAGCTGCCGATAATAAGAGGCAGCCAAAAAACAGCTGAATGAATCCAGCTCAGAATAAAAGAACAGACAAAAATCATAGCCGCCGACCCACTGAAAAAGAAGCTAAAAATCAATGCCATTAAAGCAAGGGATAGGGGGTGTGGCCTGGTAAATGTCATCCTCTGCATAATTGCCGGACTGGAGAGCAGGAAAAATATTGACCACATCTCAGGAAATTTAATGCCCAGATTCCTAAAAGCCCAATAACAAGAAATTAAAACCAAAAAGGTGATCACAAATCCACCCATTTTAACAGCCAAAGCTGGGTCACTTATATATGTAAGAGGAACTAAAAGTATATGAAATCCATACCAGAGATCAGCCCCCATTGTTCTAACGGCTGAAAACTGAGTCCAAGGAAAAGACGAATCAAAAAAACCAGTCGTCCTATAAAGCCAGGCATGGCGGATATGATAAAGGCTGTCCGGCTCAAGTATATTTTCAATCCTAAAATTTAACAGTGTGGATACACTGAGAAAAAGCAAAATAATTCCCAGAGCTTTAATTATCTTCTTCCTTTCCACCATCTTTCTTTTTTGACAAACTTTTCACCCAGACTTTCTTCTGCGGCGGCCAGTTTGAATTCACCTGTTTTTTGATAACACTCCGCCAAGCGGAAATGAGCGCTTCCAAGTTTGTAATTAATTTCTAAAAGTTTTTGATACTCCTCTATTGCTTTTGGGCACTCACCTGATAATTGGTAAATGAGCCCGAGACGATACCTGGCAAGCAACAGGTCAGGTTGTCTTGAAATTGCTTTTTCATAATTTTGGACCAGTTCAGGAATTTTTTTGGGATCATATTTTTTTAAAACACTCTCAACGGAATCATTAAAATATTTTATATCCAAAGAATACTTATCAATCACTTCATCGTTGCCATACCCCCGCCTTGCAAAAACAACGCCAAAATTATCCCAATATACCAAAACCCAGTCATTTTTTAGGGATATGGCGTACGGCAGCGGCATCCAAGGCGGAGCAATAATTACTGATAAATTGTGCTTTTCAATTATTTCGTCTGTTCTTTCGGCTTTTTCAAAATCTACACCGTCCCAAAAAGCCTGGCCGCCCAGATCAGCTGTAGCGACGTTGATAAATATCGGACGTTTATTTTCCCACGCAATGTAGCCACCCCAACCGTAGGAATGGTAAGTATTGCCTTGGATCTCATGCTCTTTAATAAAACTCAACATTTCCTTTGGCCACTCTATGTGTGGATCTTTTAAAAAATTGTTCTCGCGCACAAATAATATAGCGGCTATCACGAGAACGACGGACAAAGCAAGGTTTTTAAAAAATTTATTCCGGTTTTGGGGAAATGCTTTGATGATCATAGGCAGAACCGCCAGCCATGAAAAGGGGAGGTATTTTACGGCAACAAAAGGCATAACCAAAAATAAAATTAACAATTTAAAATTTAAAATTTTAAAATTCTTGACGGCAATAAAGATAATAAATAAATGAACAACCAGGAGGTGGGGAAAAGATGAGAAAACCTGGTATATGGGCCTTGTTTCAAGAAGTTGGTGATAGGCCTCTGAAAAACGTAGCGGCTGGAGAGCGTGCCAATAAATTTTATAAACAAATGGGTTTATAAGTGTCAGGGCGATACCCAATAAAGAAAAAAGTAAAAATCTTTTATCTTTTTCAAAAAACAATGCTGCAAATAAAATTGGCAGCGCCAAAATAATAGAAGCGTGGACATTGGCCCATATAAATAAAATTATAGGAATAAAAACAAACTTTTTGCGTTCAATTGCCAATACCAAGACAAGCAATAGCAAATAAGCAAATATCTGAGGCCGGGGAACTATAAAAGGTTTTAAACTATAAGCAACGAGAAAAAGAAAGGCTATCAAGGGCCAGGACAATTGTCTATTGTAAAGTAAGAGGGCAAATAAAGCCGCGCCGGCAATTGCCGCAAAAATAGCGATAGATAGGTAGCCGCCAAGATCAAATAGTAAGTAGAATACACTTTGGGGGAGCCATTCGTGGTTTATCCACTCTTTTCCTTCTCCGGTAAAAGACAGAATGTCTGTTTTTGGAAAATGGTTTTCCTCAATAATAATTTCCCCGGTTCTCAGGTGAAACCAAAAGTCATTATCTCCCACATAGGGAAAAAGGGCCAGAAATATAGCTGCAAGAAATACAAGCTTATTTAAATTCATAAATTAGGAACGACTGACCGATCCTGTCTATGGGTTTATAACTATCCATCCAGTTTATCTGGTCAATTTTGTTTACCTGTCCGGCCAGCCTGGTTCTGATAACCGCATGGGTACTGACTGCGTATTTCCCATTTGGAGTAAGCCATAATTTTTTTGAATTCAATGTTTCTATATTTTTAATACCGTAAAAACGACCGGCGTCCACATAAGTACTCCAGGCAAAAGCAACCTTTAAATCAGGCTCCTTATTTTGATATTCTGCCAACCGTTTTAGATCATATCCCCAATCAATATTTGAATCATCAAGATATTTATAACCGTTATTTGAGCCGCCCACGAATTCATTAAAATAGGCAAGATAATCTGGGTAAATGCTGACTGAGGAAAATATATACCAGCCTGCCAAAATTACAATGATTACAATGGGCACCATTGCAAATTTTGATTTTGCAATGGTGCCCATTGTAATCGCAAGATAGCCGCTAACATACAAAATTAAAAACGGATAAATCGGAAGAATATATCTAACTCCTATGTTGCGGCCTTTCCAGCTAGTCACAAAAAGGAATAAGGCAACCGGCAAAAAAATAAACAAACCGTTCCGGATGCTCAGGCCCTGTTTTTTCCAATAGATCAATCCCGCCGACAAAACGGCCAGAAAAGGAACTGGGGTTTTTATGATAAAGGCCCACAAAAAATAATACCACCAGCCATCCCCACTAAAAGAACCGTTTAAATAAAAATTGTAATCGGCTTTGTGGTCAGCATAAACTGTATTCAATCCGTGCCAATAGAACAAGGGGTCTGTCGGAAAAAGATACAAGGCCCAAACCGTAAGATATGCCAGCCCGAAAATGGGCAAAATTATTTTTAGGAGCGAATTAATTTTAAATAATAAGCTTGAGTTTCTATATTTCTTGTGAACGTGCACAATTAGAACAATCAGAAATATGGGGAGTAAAAAAATGGCTGAAAATTTAGCACCAAGAGCCAAACCAAGAAACAAGCCGCTTAATATAATATCCCTTTTTGCGGAGTTATTAGTAAATTTCCAGAGGTAGTATAGGGCAATGAAACAAAAAGCGGTAACACCCAGATCCATGGTGATAAGCTGGGCATTGGCAATGATGTTAGGCATTAGAGCATATATGAACAAACCGGCTATGCCCGCCCCATAGCCAAAGAGTTCTTTGCTCCATTTAAAAACATATATGCCCAATAAAACCGAAATTAATATTATGGGAATGCGCCCCCAAAATATTAACCTGTCGATACCATTGTTAAAAAGGAGGTCCTGGCCAAACTTCCACTCGCGGATTTCTGGTTCGGCTAAGTTTGGATCGTTAGGATCAAATTTCAAGTCTAAAAACAAAAGGGGTAAAGCCGCCAGCATTTTCATAAGCGGCGGGTGTTGGGGATTCAGTTTTATCTCCCCCGTTTTCAAATATGAATACCCGCTCGGCAAATGAGTAATTTCATCAACAGCCGGACTGAAGTTCTGCATGCTAAAAAATGGCACAAAAAACACAAACCCTAAAAGCAAAATGACAAATAAATTTTGGTGGTTAATATTCATTGATCTTAAATACTTTTTGGTTTATCACTTGCTTAAAGTAATCCTCTATATCGATATTAGGGTCTTTGATCTGGTTTAAATAAAATTCGGCCTTTTGTTTGTCGCCTCGTTTCAAGTGTGCCAGACCAAGGGCAAATTTCAATTCACGTTTGTCGGGGTTTGTGCCAAAATTGCCAACAATTAAGAGAATTGCTTCTTCATATTTGCCGAGATTTATCTTTACAATGGCCAAAGGAAAGGCTTTGCCCCATGTTCGCTCAAGCTTAAAACCTTTTTCTAATGTTGATTCCGCTTTATCTAATTGCCCCTGTTCATAATAAAGTATGCCTAAACTTAAATAGGCTATGACGTGGCCCGGATTTAATTCAATCATTTTATTCCAAGAAGCTTCGGCCGATCTTAGATCGCCCAGGTTTTTCTTGGCCTGGCCGTTAAGAAAAAGAGAGGGTATGTGTTCCGGCAAAATTATCAAAGCTTTCTCTGCCCACTCGCTTGTTTCTTGATAGTTTTTATTATTAAAAGAGAGAAAACCCATGTTTGTTAAGCTCACAACACTATTTGGACTAGCATTGTATCCGCTTGTAATTATTGAGGCTTCATCTTTCCAGTCTTTATTGCGATCAATAATTATATAGCCGTACCACAAAAACAAAGCGCAAAGCGAAAAGTGTAAAGCGAAAAATAATATTTTGTTTTGCGCTTTTAGCTTTAAGTTTTGCATTATAACTGCCGCGAGCATTGCCAATCCCAACGATGGAGCATACATCAGTCTCTCTCCCATAATCGTCCCGATTTTGATAAACCAGTTTGATACCGGCAGGAATGTAAATAAGAATATTATCACGGATAAACCGAGAATATTTTCTCTTCTCTTAATGGCAATATAGATTAGCGCCGCCAAAACGGTTCCAGCAATATAAACTTCGTAATGTAAAAAGGGATTTTGGATAACAGGAATCTGGTTAAATGAATAATCTGATGAAAGCCGGGTAGGGGCAACCGTTTTAAGCAAATACAGATAAAAAACTTTTAAGGAGGTCCATAGTGAATGGGAGAATGGAACAAATTTCAAGGGATTATAAGCCATAAGATGGTCAACGCCGATAAAATATTTACCCAAAACAAAAGCCCTCATAATTGCATATAACATAATAGCGGGGACAAAATACAATGAGTTGTAAAATGTTTGTTTTAATGTTTTATGTTCCCTGAATTTCCATAAGTACAAAAAGACCAAGAAAAAACCGGCCGCAGTTTCTTTGCTCAATAAACCGGCAAGAAGCAAAAGCGACGCCACCGCGTACCTTTTGTTCAGAACGAAAATCAGCGAAGAGACCGAGAACAAAAAAGACAAAAGCTCGCCTCGGCCGGCAATGGCGCTAACCGCCTCGCTGTGTATCGGCAAAAACAGAAAAAGAGCTGCTGCAATAAAAGCCGTACGCTTATTTAACAGCTTGGAAACAAGAAGAAAAATCAAAAAACCATTGATAGCGTTAAGAATGATATTCAGCAAATGAAACCCGAGGGGCCCGGAATCAAAAATTTTATTTAAGTTGTAAGAAGCAGTTGTAAACGGCCGGTATAAACCCGCGTGTGGTTGGTTGTGGTAATACGGAGAAGAAAATGCTTTAAAAAGATCGGGGAAATTACCGCTCACAAGAGGATTTTGTAAAATAGTAAGTTTGTCATCAGACACAAAGTCGCCCTTAATTGAGTTGCCATATAATAAAAAGGAAATTGCAAAAGCCACGGCAAGAACAATAATTTTTTCTTTTCTAAGACTCATAGTCCTTGTTTTCTTTTTATTGTCTCCAGTGCTTGTTTGGCATTTTGGTTATCCGGGTTTATTTCAAGAGCCTTTTTGAGATTCTCTTCGGCCTCAAAAAGATTGCCCAAATTAGCATTAATTATACCCAAGGTAAAATAATTATTGAATGTTTTAAAACCAAGGTCAATCGCCTTTTTCAGATTCTGCGCGGCTCTTTCCTGCATTGCCGGATCATTCATTAAAGCATAAGCATAGCCGGCCCCCTGATAACCATAAGCCCTGTCCGGCTGATTTTCGATCAACTTTTCATAAACATTGGCGGAAGCGCCCAGCCAACGAAAACGAAAGAGAGCGTTGCCAAAATTAATAAAAGCATTGTCATCTTTTTTGTCTAATTTATTTAAGACGGAGGATACCTTTTCTTCTATATTCTCTTCGGAAATTTGATGCTCCTCAATAATTGACCGGTTATTTTCGGTATTTTTTAGGAAAACAACCACTGCGTCATTCAAAAAAATCATGGGCCAATCTTTGTCTTTATCAAGCCTTCCTAAAAATTCGTCGGCCCATTCCGTCATGTCAGTATGAGCAAAGAATACATAGTTAATATCATATTTTTCAGACATCTCTTGCCAGATCTTTTCATAGCTTTGCATTGGTTTATAAACTTGTGTAAAAAACTCAGCCGGATAAGCTTCGGGCCGACCGTCAACAAATACTTTGTATTCAGGATATAACTGCCAGATCAAATAGCTGCCAATATCAAAATTATTAAACATGGGTCCTTGAATTTTGTTTGTTTTTATAAACTCGGTGCCGTCTTGAGCGGCGTTTGACGCTCTTAATCCAAAAGTTTTTGATGAATCAAGCCAATTATAAAACTGGCCGCTAACTACCAAATAAATACTCATCAGCAAGATCAAAATTAAAAGAAAATAAAATGATCTTTCGAACTTTTTAAAATTTAAGGTTTTAAATTTAAAATTATTTAGGTTTTCCGACATTATTGGCCAAATGGCTAGGGCGTAAAGAGGAATATTCCTTTGCATTTTAAAAGATACTGCGGCAGTGAAAACTATTAATAAAATGTTAAATAAGTTTAAACCTCTTTTAAACATAAAGCTTCCGCCTGCAATAAATAAAGAAATTAAAAAGAGCTTATCCTGAGGCGACCAGTGGCCAAAATATTTAGCAAGAAAAAATAATGAGCTATTCTCTGCTACGCTGTAACCATAATTATTTAAAACTTTTAACGGATAAAATGCGCCTTCAAAGAAGTTCGGGTTTACCAGGTTCGCCAATACCAGAAGTACCCCAATGTATATATGTTGTCTGGTAACTTTTTTTAAAATCAGCCTGTCAATGAAAAACAAAAAATAGACTATGGGCCCGATAATGAAATAGATGTGTAAATTAACCCAGAATAGTTGAAGTATGGGCAAAAGCCATAACCAATTTCGTTTATTATCCCTGGACCGATAAATGCTTAGTAGATAGGCAGCAAAAATTAAATAGCTAAACATCTCCGGACGAGGTTCAGTCCGGGCAGAAAATACAAAAATTGAAACCAGAAAAGAGATAGAAATGGCAAAAATATTATGCTTCTTTACCGTCAGATACAAAATAAAATATGTCGCCAAAAGAACTATTATTTTTAAAATGCTGATGGCTTTCAGCCCACTTAACCAATCATTGCCGATAGAATATGTTTTATAAAAAACAACCTCGCTTAGCCAGTGATGATTTACAAAGGGAAAATCCGGAGCCGTATAAGAAAAGAGATTGATTTTAGGAACTTCCTTTGTCTGCCAAATAATCTCCCCGATCTTGATGTGCCGGCCAATATCAGAGTTAATAGATGTGATATTATGAACAAATAAAATACCGGCTAAAACAAAAAGAAGAATCACAATAATTTTGTAGAAAACTCCCATTTATTTAGAAACCAAGATTAGGGGCGGCCTCTTTTGCATATATCTCCAGTATTTTAATGATGGAGGGGTGCATATTTTCCATACTTTGGCGTTTTAATATCTCCTTCAGGTGAATTATCGCTTGAGAGTGTTTATTCTGGGAAAAATAAAATACGGTTAGATCTTGCTGAGCCAAAATATAATCAGGGCTTATCTCAACAGCTTTAAGAAAGTATTTTTCTGCTTCTTTTAAGTTTTTTCTCCCAATATATATCCTCCCCAAATTGTGGTAAGCCACAAATTGGTTTGGATCAATTTCTATTTCTTTTTCAAATTCTTCTTTGGCTTTGTCGTACAAATTCTGGTCAAGATAGTTAAGCCCCAAAAGCAAATGTACTCTTTTTTCTTTTGGATTTATCTCCAATGTTTTGGCAAACTCAGTCAATGCTTCTTCGGTTTTGCCGTCAATCAAATAAGAAGTGGCCAGGCCATTATGGGCATCTGCGGAATTGGGAGAGTCAGCAACAGCTCTTTGCCAGAAAACTATTTTGTTTGCATAAGCGGAGCTGTAATTGAAAGCAAGGATCGCAAATAAAATACAGGCGGCCGCAGGGAAGACGTATCCATATTTCCTGCCTGCCGGCAGGCTAGGAGATACATTAATATTTCGCAGTGAAGTGGCAAAGAAAACAATAATCCCCACGAGGGGCAAGTAAAGTCGGTGTTCAAAAAAAACAATTTTATCAGGTGAGTTATAACTCATCAAAGAAGGAACCAAAAATACTATGAACCAAAGAAGACCGAGAATTCCTGGACTTGCGAAGTCCCTATCAAGGTGTCGCCTTAATATGAGAAAGCCTACGATAATAGCCACGGCGACGAAACCATAAATTAGAGTGGAACTTTCTCCGGTGGGGAGCACCGCTAGATCAAAAGGCAAGACAGCTTTTCCCAGATATAGAATAAGCGCTGAAAAATTGGACCACAACTGTGCGGCCATTTGGGGAAAAGACATACCGGCAAATTGAACAGAGTCAAGAACATTTTTCCTTACAAAAAAATATCCAATAATTATGAGGCCCATTCCTGACGATAATGTTACCAGCATCTCGCTTCCTTTTTCACTTTTATGCATTAGATAATAAAGAAGTAAGATCGGGAGCAGGGCAATAGCTACTTCTTTTGTGAAAATGGCGATGGCAAAAGAAATAAATAACCCAGCCAAATAAAGCCACTGGCCGGTTCTTAAAAATCTTACGAACATAACAAACGACAAAATTGTAAATATGGTAAGAATAGCTTCTATCCTGCCAGGCACCCATGCCACTACTGGCGTTACTGCCGGATGAATGGCAAATAGTGCTGAGAAGAATACAGATACTAGCCTTTTGACCCCCAGTTCTTGCAATAAAAGAAATATGGCAAATACCGTCAAAATGTGAAGTAAAATATTTCCTGCGTGGTATACCAACGGACTTGACCCGATCTGGCTGTTAAGCATAAAACTTAAAGTAAACATCGGCCGGTAATACGGCGCAACGGTGCTGGGATAGTTTATGTCGTGTTTAAAAATCTCAAAGAAATTAGAAAAACTGCTTATAAAAAATTTGTTGTTTTCCAATAAGACACCCTCGTCAAGCTGGACATAATCAAACCAGATCGTCCGGCCGAAAACAGCCAAAACCACTATTGCGAGTAAACAAAAAATGGCCCACTTATTACTCAAGAATTTAATGTTAAACATTGCTAAATAGTAGCAAAAATAAGATAAAAAGCAAACCAAAAACCGCCTTTCGGCGGTTTTTGGAAACCTAGTACTAGACCGGGTTTATTGAGCCGTGAATTGATAGCCAGCCAGTGGCAACTGTCTGAGGAATCCTGCAATGAGGTCCGTGTCAGTGTCAGTTGTCGCGTTGGTTGAATTGGCTACCCAACGAGCAACGAAGTTTGTCCCGTCGTTCTCATCTCTCAAGACTAACTGGAAGTAGTCAGCTCCGACACCAGCCGTTGTATTTATCGGGGTGTTGAAGTCAGTAATACTATCCAAGAATACCTTGAAAGTCTTAGACGAACCGCCTGCAATTTCTATGTCTTTACCAGTACCGACTCTACCAAATTCTATGCTCAAGCTTGCGCGAGGCGCAGTGGCTGAACCATTGGTAATCGTACCAGTGTCAACAATAGAGTTGTCGGCCGCATCCCTTACAGTGAAGGCCGGGTCAGCTGATGTAGTGACACCAGATGCAACTACTTCAAATCTTATAGATCCTGAAGCAACTGCCTGGTTGTCAAAGAATAATCTCGAATCAGACAAACCTTTGGCTGTAACCGTGAAGGTTATGACAGGGTCAACAGTCGTCAATTTGGTTGATGTTGGTGCAACCACAGCAAGCTCTGGGAATACTCTATATACCATGACATCCGTGGTTGAAGCCGTATCATTTACGCCTGTGCTGTTACCCTGCAAGACAACACCGGAGCCTTCTCCGACTGACTTAAAGGTGTTAGTGCCAATTCCACTGTTTCCAATGAAGGAGAAGTTGAACTGGTCAGCACTGGCAGACGCGGATGTCGCGCCTTCAGCTTTAATCTTGAAGTCCGCTTTCATGGTCACATCCAAGCTTCCATCCTTTGGAACATACGGCCTGTCATCACCCGTGAATCCGAATGATGCAGAGGCAGCTGAGTTAAGCGAAGTTGACTTTGTAACTGATGCACCGGATTTGTTGGTGTACATAAGGTATAGAGTCTTGATGTTGTTTGTCGCATCACTTCTCTCAGCTGCGGTAGCAACCTGGAAGTGCAGTTTCTCAAGCAACTGGCCTTCGTCCGTAGCCGTAAATCTCCATCGGCCTATCTCATCTCCAGTCTGACCCCAGTAAACCGCATGGTCTGACGGGGTGCCTGAAGCGTTAGCAACCGATATGGTACCGGCATTGGTTACTGTCACATAGACAGTTGGGGTAGCGCCATTTGGATCTGCGTTGCCAGCATTAACTGTCTTAGACGCACTGTCCAAAGCCGTGACGTCAGTCGTGGCGTTGATGTCAAATGCGAAGTAGTCAGTATTTGCCAGTTCGTTCGCGCCCAAATTGACTTTAACTCCCAATGTCTTTGTAGAACCAGCCGGAATAGTCCAGCTTAAGTTGTTGAACGTAACTGTACCGGTCGTGTTAGACAGTTGGTTGGAGGCGGGACTGGATGATAACGTTGTTCCTGATTCTACCTCATAGATAGAAACGCTGGAAACAAGATCGGCAACGCTAGTCGTGCCATCCGAACCGACTGTGAACGCGTCTGCGCCATCTTCATCAAAGTAACCAGTCAATACTACATCGGTTACTTTAAGGTCTGAAGCCGCGCCGGCTTGGAATGTAAAGGCATTGGATGTCTTGCCCTGTGTTCCTCTTACGATAGTCTGCTTACCGACCGAGGTTGAATGTCCCAAGGTCAGCGAAGAAGCCTGAAGAGTCAATACCGGACCGGAAATATCCGCCTGCGGGACAATGTCCGCATCAGCAACAGCCGTATTGGTACCGGCATATTTCATGACGGTCACATCCGGGGTTGCCGGAACTCCTGCGGTACCGTTGGTGGTAGTCCAGTTGGCAAGTACTACTTTAATAGCATCGGTGGCATCGAGGTTTCCGCCATTGGCGGTATTGACGTCACCAGTAACTTTAAAGTTGTAGGTCTTGCCGGCTACTAATTCATAGACATCGGTAAAGTTCTCCTGGGTACCATCGGCAGTTGAAGAACAGCTGCTGTTGTTGTTGTCGGCATCGTCAAACGATGTGCCGTCCTTCGGACCGACTATGGTCGTGCCTGTATCTTCGTCAGTGATCCTTATGTCTGTAAGGTCATCCCAGTTTGCCTGAACTTCTCCCTCATCGCTATCATCAAAGGCACCGCTGGCATCGTCATCGGAGCAGAGGACTAACTTGGTCCTTCTGACTTCAATGTTCGTTGCAGCTGTCATTGAGTAACGAAGCAATACGGTATCACTTGTGTTGGTACCGATGTTTGCAGCTGATGGGCCATTGAAAGCGATAGTTAAGACACCGCCCTGTAATGTAACATCATGTACATCAGCTAATGCGTTAAACTCGGCGATACCTTGGTTGGCAGTACCGGATGGAGTGGCTACGCCAAATCCATACTGGTCACCAATAGCCAAGACGTCAGATACGTTTTCAAAGTATAGATCTACGTCCTCATCCTTTTTGCCTGACAAGTCAGCATATACTTTGAATACCGCTTCCTCACCTTTTCCGATAAGGAATCCTGCGCCAAGATCAAATACCACATAACCGGTTGAAGTAACTGAACCGGACCATTCATTTGTACCGGTCTTTAGTTTGACATTTGTAATATCAGACGGTTTTACGGTACCACCCTGCAATAAGGTCAATCTTTTTACACTTGCTCCCTCTGTAACTGTGGTTACTTTGAATTCAGAAACCTGGGCTCCTTTTGCTCCCACATTCGGGTTAGCAATAGAACCGACTTTGGTTATATCAATTCTTCCGCTGGAAGCACCGGAGATGGTAATATTATTGCCACTTACTGGTAAACCGCTAACAGTTCCTGAAGCGAGTTTAACGCTATTGAGCGAGAAGTAGTTGACGTTGCCGGCAGTTCCTGCTAATTCAGCAACCACTGACAGGTCTTTGCTTCCGCTGACATCAATCTTTAAGTTGGCAAATGTAACTTCACCGGTTGCGGCTGACAATGATTTGCCTGAAGTCAAACGGGTAGCGCCATCATATATATAGACATTAGCAATGTCTCCGACAGCGCCTGCGCCTGATCTCTTAAGGGTCATTTCGCTGACCGAACCGCTGCCGCTAAACCTGACTCTCAACATTTCAACTCCTTGGGCATTGAGAGTAACAGTTGAAGCCGCCGGATTACCCGGAGCAACACTCACTGAAACTGAACCAGGTGTTGAAGGGGTTTCGCCGGGAGCTCTGGAATAAACCGGAACTTGGCTCAAAGCTGTATAATCGCTTGAGCTCTTTGGGTACCAGTTGTATTCATTGTTGTTGATGCAGAAAACTTTCTTGAAGAAATTCGCATCTTCAGCAACAGCCGCGCTGCCGCTCATATTAATCCAGTGAAATGTGCCCGCGTCTTCTGCGGTTACTTCGACACCATATACTTTCTGGTCGTCAACTTCACAATTCCTGAACAAGCCTGAAGTCATGAATGCATCTCTTGTTGCAGAAGATACATTCCTAACGGCTGCGAAACCGCCAAGGTGACCGTAGAAATTGAATATCGCAGGATTCAAGAATAATCTCTTGTATCCATGCTCGTTGACGATATATACATCCGGATCGTCAGAACCGGCTGCGCTGACTACATCGCCCTCTTTAAGGCCGTAATCGCCGGGAGTTACTGCACCTGCAACAGGTACAAGTAAAACACCGGATAACGACAATACAGTCGTTACCGCTGTTAGGATAGAAAGAGTTTTCTTCAAACCCTCTCTTGTCCCTTTGGATAATTTAGTCATTTTTTATTTTCTTATTTCCTGAAATGCAGTTATTTACTTCGTCTCATTGTTGAGCCGGGTAAATCGACTAACTGCAATACAGAATTAATTACAAAACTTAATTTATTTACCATTTGAAATTTGTCTTTTCGACCAACAAGTTTCAAACAGT
>Ga0209542_10005779_pt1 | contig 24453 bp, 21 predicted proteins | sample RifCSPhighO2_01_FD_184028 | JGI IMG/M metagenome (GOLD analysis project Ga0209542, IMG submission 184028) | Soil microbial communities from Rifle, Colorado - Rifle CSP2_plank highO2_0.1 (SPAdes) (version 2) | ecosystem: Environmental > Terrestrial > Deep subsurface > Rock core/Sediment ...
CGGCCGAAGACACCACTTCACCGCATAGCTTAACCTGGGACACCACCACGGCCACTAACGGCAGCCACAGCTTGACAGCTGTGGCCAGAGACGCCGCCGGCAACAGCACTACCTCTTCGACTATTACATTTACCATTGACAATGCTCCACCTCCCGATATCACCCCGCCCTCCACGCCCACCAACCTAACAGCTGCCACGCCTAACCCTACCACCGTTAACCTGACCTGGAGCGTCAGCTATGACAACGTCGGCGTCACCGCCTACAAGCTCTACCGCGGGCAGGATAGTGCTACCCCAACTCTGCTAAAGAGTCTTGGTAACGTCACTAGCTATTCTGATACTACAGTCGCTGCCGACACCAGCTACGGTTACTACCTAACTGCCCTAGACGCCGCCGGCAACGAATCCATAAAAAGCACCAGCCTTTCCGTCTCCACCCCACCGGTGCCGGATACTACTGCCCCAACTGTTTCCATCTCTGCTCCGGCTAACAATACCGAAGTCAAGGGCGCTAGTGTCACCATTAGTGCTAACGCTACAGATAATGTCGAGGTAACTTCCGTCCAGCTGTACTTAAACTACGCCGGCGACCCTGCCAGCCAGAAACTGGGTCCAGCCATCACCAGTGCTTCTGACAGCGCCTATATCTACGCCTGGGACACCACCACCTTAGGTAACGGCAGCCATAAACTGACCGCCATCGCCACTGATACCTCTGGTAACGTAGCCACCTCAGCTACCATCACCGTAAACGTTAACAACACCGCTCCAGAGCCTACTCCAACGCCCACACCAGAACCCACACCCACACCAGAACCAACACCAGAACCAACACCAGAACCAACACCAGAACCAACACCTACCCCAGAGCCTACACCGACACCCACTCCAACACCAGAACCAACACCTACCCCATCACCAGCGCCTTCATCTCCAGCCGCGCCTTCTGATACCACCGCCCCATCAGTCCCATCTGGCCTGAAAGTAGACTCTACTTCTGATACAACTGTCTCTTTGTCCTGGGACCCATCCAGCGACAACTCTAGCGGCACTGGCATGAGCGGTTACCAGATCTACCGCGATGATCATAACAGTGGCACCATAGCCTTTGATGCTACTGACCTAACTCACTACACCAATAAAGACCTAAACCCGGACACTATCTACACCTACTCCATCAATGCCATCGATAACTTAGGCAACCACAGCCCAAGGAGCTCTGCCATAAAAGCTAAAACTACAGCCCGGAGCAGTGCCCCTGAATCGACTCTGGCCCCCACACCTGAGCCGGCTGCTACCCCCTCTGCTAAACGCGGCAAGGGCGACCTCAATGCCGATAACCGCATAACCGTCATCGACCTCTCTATCCTACTATCCGGCTTCAACTCCCGCCCGTCTCCCAACACTGGCGGCGACGTCAATGGCGACGGAGCGGTGAATGTAATTGACTTAAGCATATTACTCAGTAACTATGGTAGGTAATAAAATGAAACACCGAATTAGGTCGTGGCTCTTGGGTGTAATATTAACGTTACCTTTGTTTACACCCTTTACGACCTACGCTGATACCGCGACTTTATACCTGTCGCCGGCTTCAGGCAGCGTGTCAAAAGGCAGTATCTTAACGGTTAGTATTCGTGAAAATAGCGGCAATGAACCAGTAAACAGCGTCCAGGCCAATCTGTCTTATCCGGCTAATTTACTGGACTTTGTTAGCATCAATTCTTCGTCTGCTTGGGGTGTAGTGGCTCAAAACTCCGGCGGTAGCGGCTCGGTACAGATAGCCCGCGGCGCCCTGCCGGCTGTTAGCGGCGACCAGTTAGTGGCTAGTGTCCGCTTTAGAGCTAAAACCGATTCCGGCACAGCTAGTATTAATTTTGCTTCAGGGTCAGCTGTAGTTAGCGCTAGTTCTAACAAGGATGTTAAATCCGGGGAGCGCGGCGGCAGTTACTCCCTTAAAGCTGCGGCTTCGGCGCCAGCCGAAACGCCAAAAGACACTGCCCCTCCAACTATTACTAAAGTTGAGGTTAAAGAAATAACCGCTACGACGGCAGTTATTACCTGGACAACATCCGAGCCGGCTACGTCAGAAGTTACTTACGGTCCCTCACAGAAATATGGTATTGCCGCAGCCGATACTAACACTGTGACAGACCATAAAGTCACACTGTCTTCGCCGCTAATAACGCCAGGTACTAAATATCACTTCATGGTTAAAAGCGCAGACTCGGCAGGTAATGCTGCTTCGGGTCCGGACACGACCTTTACAACCATTGGCGCCACCTTAGAAGCCAAGGTTGTTAACCAGTCCAATAAACCGGTATCAGGCGCCCAGGTGACCTTTGGAGAAGTAAGTGGCAAGACTGACAAAAACGGCAAAGTCACACTTAAAAACCTGCCCTTGGGCAAGCAGACGGGCAGCGTGACTTATAAAAATAAACAGGCTCCAGCAACCGTCCAACTTGATACTTTACTTGACAAAAACGGCAAACCCCACAGCGCAACCTTTAAGATCGATATTGCTAGTGACCTCTGGCTTCGGATATTAATCCTACTTCTTTTGATGACGCTGGCCGGCGCGTTCTTGTATCGCCGCAATGGCGGTAGGTTTGGCGGACCTGGATCTGGCGCAGGGACAAAACCCGGCAATTTTAAAGATTTTTTGTCTAAAATTGCCGCCGGCCTAAAGTCGCTGCCAAAACGTTTAAAAGGCCGGCTCCCTAAAAAGGAGATTAATACCCCTACTGGCCGGCACAGCTCACTGTCTACAGATGTACCTTTGAACATAATCCAGCCGGGCGGCGCCCAGCCAAATGCTAGACCGCCAAGTACTGTTGTGGGTCCCGGTGCACAAAATAGCAAAAAATAAACGTAGGGGCAGTCTGAGTGCTCTTTTTATAGCCGGGTTGTTACTTATTGCCAACCTCGGAGCACTAAGAGCAGTCGAGCTGTCGGATCCGTCCGCGTCTTTTTATTTATCACCAAGCTCGTCATCAGTGATTTCGGGGACTAATTTATCCGTCGAATTACGCCTTAAGGTTGCCAATGACTCTACCCATAGCGCCAGAGCAAAACTGACTTACCCCGCCGATAAGATGGAAGTCACAAGCGTCAACCCATCATCTGCCTTCAGCATACCAGCAGAAAACTCGTATGGAAACGGAACCATAAACACTGCCTATGGATCATTCGCAGGTATTTCGGGCGATCAGCTATTCGCGACTATCAGTTTTAAAATGAACGCCGCTTCGGGTGAGGCCAACGTCATCATCGACCCAATCATTGATGCCAGCAACCACTCTTATGTGGCCGGCGACGCCAGCGGCACAGGAGCGAATATACTAAAAAGTGTCTCAAACGGGACTTACAGCGTAACTAAAGCAGGCAACTCTTCCCAAACTGGCCCGGTATCTGACCAGACAGGCCAAAACCAAGTAAAACGACCAGCGGACGATATACAAGATAAAACAGGGCAAACAAGCACAAGCGTTAACAATAGCAGCTCCGAGACCAAGAGCACAGAGGCCATAGAATCTGGAGCGGACTTGGCCGCTACAGATAACGCGCCGGCTGGTATCATGGATAAGATTATCGTCCTGCTGGCACTGCCAACTCTCGTTTTGGCAGCTTTTGCCGCCCGGGCCATTAATCGTAAGTATGGAAAGGGCAGATGGTTTATACCTCGGATCCGGAGGCGTCGTATGGCATCAAGCCGCCATGAGACAGTGGCCGACATTGCCGCAAGGATTTACCAAGCCCGTCCTGATTCCGTAAACGAGACAGTAGCCGAAATCGCCGCACGTATTAACCGCAAACGTTCGGATATTAAAAACGAAACTGTTGCCGAATTGGCGGCTCGGCTGCGCCGAAAGACCAAACGCAAGAGTGTAGGTCGTCGTCCAAAGTTCCGCCGAAAAAGGCACTAACTTGCCATTATAAATTCTTATAAACCAGCCGCCATAAATTGACAGTCAGATGAATCAGCAAAATAAATAGATAAATTAGCAGTGTTGTGATAGCTACGGATAGGATTATTTCTACCACGCTTGGCGAGAGCCTAAAATCATCTATAGCGGAATAGAAAAACTTAGCTAAAACAGCTATGAATTTTAGGAAGGCAGCTATGTAGGCAATTAAAACTATCATACAAAAAAACAGCAGGATTTTACGAGCGATTACTGATTGCCAAAATAAGCGCCGGTCGTAATTAGTGGGGTGTAAATAAGAATCAGCAACCACATCGTTTCTAATATTGCTCATAACGTTACGTATAAACCAGACGATAATATAAACCCCGCAGCCAGTTAGTAGCCAGAAAATAATCTCCGGCACCCGGCTGTGTGACAGCCGGTCAATAAATTTTTGTATAAATGGCGCGTTACCAACGATTACATCACTAAACGTGATGTCGGCTTGCAAATTTGCTTTAAGTTTAGACCATATTGTTTGCCCATTCAAAAGTACCAGCAGCAAAGAACTGACAAGGGCGTACATAAAAAGCTGTGCGCGATTGGGAATAAAAAACTGCCTGGCAGAAATACTAAAGCGGTTATTGTATGATGATGAAGATTGAGGAAAGATTTCCATAACCGTATCTATATATTAGCAAATCCATCGATTTTACTTGTACTGTAAGATTATGAGTATGGAAGTAAATATTCCCCCGGGAAAGTACGTATTGGCAGTGTCGGGCGGCGTAGACTCCATGGCTTTACTTGACTTACTGGTCAAGCAAGCTAAGAGCTTAACGAGTTCCGTGGAACTCGTTGTGGCGCACTTTAACCATGGCATTCGGTCAGATTCATCGTCCGATGAGAAATTGGTTGTTACCACCGCTAAAAAATATGGCCTGCTGGTCAAGGTCGGTTACGGCGCTTTGGGTAAAAACGCCAGTGAAGGAGAGGCAAGATATGCCCGTTATGCTTTTTTGGCTAAGGTTAAAAAGAAATATAGAGCCAGAGCCATTATTACTGCGCACCATCAGGATGATCTAATAGAAACCGCCTTTATTAACATCATAAGAGGTACCGGCCGCCAGGGGCTGTCTTCGATCCACAGCCAAAAAATCCTTCGGCCGCTGCTGAGTTATACAAAAGAACAAATATTAAAATATGCCAGGAAAAAAGGTCTGAAATGGCACGAAGATAGGAGCAACAAAGATACGCAATATTTTAGAAACTACATTAGGCAACAGCTAATGCCGAAATTAGGTGCTGAGAAACGTACGGCTATCATCAGTAATCTCGATAAAATCGCAAAACTAAATGCTGTAATTAATAAGGAAATTGCGACATTATCTCAAAACAAGAAAGTGTTAGACAGACATTTATTTACCACCTTGCCAACCTCGGTCGGCAACGAGCTACTGGCTGATTGGCTAAGGCGCAACAATCTAAGGGATTTTGACCAAAAAACTATTAACAGAGTATCTGTAGCTATAAAAACTGCCCAGCCGGGTACAAGGCATGAAGTCAATAAAGGCAGAACTATACGCTTATCTAAAGATAAGGCCACGCTTCGTTAACAGTTTAACCGAGGTGTCCCGGTAGTAAACTTAGCGTGGCCATCCAACACTTTAACTCCGATGAACGTCAACGTAAGTTACTACCGGGCTGGTATAATATCTGCTGTATGGATAAAAAACAGTTTCGCCTCGGGGGAAGCCCTGGCGGCAGTGATAAGCGTAGTCGCTTTAGAAGTTTTGGCTTCATGGCACTTTTGATTTTGTTCGGTTTGGTAATTTACGCTGCCTTTAATCAGCCGAACCAGCTTAAAGAAGTCCCGTTTTCCCAAGTAATTAGCAACGCTAACTCTGACAAAATATCCAAAATCACCATAAAGGGTAACCAACTGGAAATTACGCCCAAAGGCGAGTCTAAACCCACCGAGAAATCATTCAAGGAAGAAAGCTCTACCATTTACCAGCAAGGGCTTTTACAAGGTAAAGTAGAGATAGTTAATAAACCCGGTGGTAATGGCGGCAATTTATGGGCCCAGCTGGCAATCAATATTTTGCCGGTAATAATTATCGCTGCCATTTTGATTCTTATGTTTCGCAGTGCCCAGGGCCAAGGCAACCAGGCGTTAAGTTTTGGTAAAAGCCGCGCCCGCCTTTATGGCAACGAAAAAGATAAAATTACTTTCACTGACGTGGCTGGTAACGAAGAATCCAAGCAGGATCTGCAAGAAGTAGTTGAATTTTTAAAATACCCCAAGAAGTTTGAAGGGGTTGGCGCTAGAATTCCCAAGGGTGTGCTGTTAGTCGGGCCGCCAGGCACAGGTAAAACTTTGCTAGCCCGGGCTGTAGCCGGCGAGGCCAATGCGCCGTTCTTTTCGATTTCTGGTTCGGAGTTTGTTGAAATGTTTGTCGGCGTCGGCGCCAGCCGCGTCCGCGATCTTTTTAACAAAGCCAAGAAAAACGCGCCATGCATCATTTTTATAGATGAAATTGACGCTGTTGGCCGCCGCCGCGGCTCCGGTATGGGCGGCGGGCATGATGAGCGCGAGCAAACTCTTAACCAGATTTTGGTAGAGATGGATGGTTTTGAGCAGGGTCAAAACGTCATTGTGTTGGCGGCTACTAATCGTTCGGATGTTTTAGATCCGGCGCTACTTCGCCCCGGCCGTTTTGACCGCCGCGTCAACATCGACCTGCCGGACCGTAAAGACCGCAAACTGATACTGGAGACACACTTTAAAGAAAAGCCGGTGAGCAAAGACGTCGATTTGGATGTCCTAGCCGCCAAAACGGCCGGCTCATCGGGTGCGGATCTGGCCAACATTGCCAACGAAGCGGCCATTTTAGCGGCTCGCAATAACCGCAAAGTTATCGAGAATGAAGACGTGACAGCCGCCTTTGAAAAAGTCGCTATTGGCCCCGAGCGCAAGAGCAAAATCATGAGTGACAAGGAAAAAGAACTGACAGCCTACCACGAAGCCGGCCATGCCGTAGTCGGCCATGTCCTGCCCGATAGCGATATGGTGCATAAGGTAACAATTATCCCGCGCGGTGCCACCGGCGGCGTAACTTGGTTTATCCCGCCAGAGGACAAAAGTTACCACAGTATTATTGAATTTAAGGACGTGCTGGCACGTATGCTGGGCGGCCGGGTAGCTGAAGAGCTAGTTTATGGTCCCGACCGCGTGACTACCGGTGCGGGTTCTGATTTGCAAAAGGCTGCCGAGCTGGCCCGTGATATGATTGTCAATCAAGGCATGGGCAAGGCTCTGCGTGACCAGGTTTTTCATGTGGATGAGGGTATGATGATAGAAAAACTGGTCCACGAACGGCAGTATTCGGACGATACAGCCAAAGTTATAGATAACGAAGTTGAAGCCCTGATAACCGAAGCCGGCCAACGCGCCCGGGCGGTACTTAAGGCCAATATGCCGAAGCTGGAGCAACTCAAAGTTACTTTGTTAGAAAAAGAAACTGTCGAAGCCGAAGAAGTTATCAAAATTCTGGAGGGCACAGCTATGCCCAAAGAAGCCGCCCTGTATTAGCTGACAGCCTTTAGCGGATAGCTATAAGCTAATGGCCAATTGCTAACAGCTCTAGTGGTACACTTATTGGTATGGCTATTGAGAGGATTGTCAATACGGCGCCGTCCGATGATGACGCCGATGAGCAGGAGTTAGAGCAGACGCTGCGGCCGCGTGATTTTAAGAATTATGTCGGCCAAGAAAGATTAAAAAGAAACTTGCAGCTGGCAATCAGCGCCGCCAAAAAGCGCGGTGAACCAGTTGACCATGTTCTACTTTACGGCCCGCCAGGCCTTGGCAAAACCACCATGGCGACGGTAATTGCCAACGAAATGGGCGCCCAAATCCGCATAACAAGCGGTCCGGCAGTCGAACGGGCCGGCGATCTGGCCAGCCTGCTAACTAATCTCCAAGACGGCGACATTTTATTCATTGATGAAATTCATCACCTCAACCGCACGGTTGAAGAAGTGCTGTACGCGGCTATGGAAGACTTTAAACTCGATATTATGTTGGGCAAGGGGCCAAGCGCCCGCAGCCTGCGCCTTGATTTGCCGAAATTTACGATTATTGGTGCCACTACCCGGGCCGGCGCGTTAGGTGCACCGCTGCGCGACCGTTTTGGCATGACTCACCGGCTGGAATTTTACACGCCCGAAGAAATCGCCAGGATAATTAAGCGCTCGGCCAAAATACTGGGCGTCAAAATCGACGACAGGGCTTCTAAATTACTGGCCGAGCGGGCCCGCCTAACGCCGCGAATTGCCAATCGTCTGCTTAAACGCGTGCGTGACTACGCCGACATTAACGGCGATGGTTTTATAGATGAATCGCTGGCTTATAAAGCGCTTGATCTGCTGGAAATTGATAAACTGGGGCTCGACCCGGCCGACCGCCATCTTCTTAGCGTAATTATCGAGCATCACGGCGGCGGCCCAGTCGGCGTGGAAACCTTAGCCGCACTGACGGCGGAAGAGCGAGGAACAATTGAGGATTTTTATGAACCGTATCTGATGCAAATCGGCCTGTTGGAACGTACCCCGCGCGGCCGCAAGGTAACGCTCCGGGCATGGGAGCACCTGGGCAAAAAACCCCAGAAGAAAGGCCAGCCAACTCTCCTTTAAAAAAGGTCCAACCTTAAAAAAAGCAATTCCAGGGTCGGACCTCCCAAGATGATAGAATTAGATAATGCCGCCTATGAGCCCACAACCGCCCGTAGACGAAGAATTATTAGTCGCTGGCGAACATGTTGTAGTCATTGTCCGTAAACATATCATCGGCCTGATATTTATTTATCTGCAAGCCTTGGTTGGCCTTATCGCTGTGCTTAGTATTTTATTTATCGCGGCGCCAGATATCTTTAACAATCTGCAGAGCCAGTCAAACCGTTTGATAGTAGGCTTGGTTTTATTGGGCGTTACCATACTAATACTTTTCTTATTTGTGGCAACTTATGTATACCGCGCCAGCAGACTGCTGGTTACGGATAAAAACCTTATCCAAATCAGCCAAAAAAGTTTGTTCATTCGGACAGTATCACGCCTTTCCATGTCTAACGTAGAAGATGTTAGCGCTGACCAGCGGGGTATTTTGGCAACTATTTTCAATTATGGCACTCTTCATATCCAGACGGCGGGCGAGCGGCCCAACTTTGATTTCAGGTATTGTCCGACGCCAAATAAGTATGCCGACCAAGTATTGGAGGCCCGACAGGCCTTTGCCGAGGCAGTCGAAGAATAACGCTCGCCCCATCCTTTTTCGAACGCAGCCAAAAGCAGATTGAACTTGCTAACGCTGATCTGGCGCGCCTCGACAACTCCCTTCAGTCGGTCCTCGCTTTATTCCAAAGAGGCTCGGACTGAGTCTCAGCTTGATCCGCCAGATAGCTACCAACTTCATCTGTTTTATCTGATGTTCTCACAAAGATAGGGCTCGCTGGACAATATGCTAGAAAAACTAGGGGCTCGCTTGACAACCAAAATACTTGACTAGTCAAGTATTTTGTTTATTCTTGGAAGGGGTTGTTACGGGCTGAGTTAAACAAACTTTTGACTTCGGTATTACTTTGTTCGAGCGCTTGTATTTGCTTGATTGCGTTTTCATCGATTTTGGGAATCTGAACTAAAGCTGCAGTTTGGTCTGCAGGAACATCAGCGCCGGCCAGCTGGCTAATACGCCAGACCGTAAATAGATAGACCGCCAAAATGATTAAAGTAGCCACGAAGGATGCATGTTTGATAACCCTTGGTAAGATTTTCCTGGCTTTCGCGACTAAGCCTTTAATATCAAAATTTACGTTTTTACTCACCAGATTTGCCTCCGGTAAATCAATGAACAATGAACAATGAACAATGAACAGGCTACAGCATCATAAAGAAAATGGCTATCTGTAACTAATGCTCTTTGTTCTTTGTTCTTTGCTCTCTGATATGTCATGGTTTTATAAATATATTAATTGTTAGAGTGAAATCAATAAATTGGCTGGGCCCGCTGTCACTGGTTTCGGGCTGGATATTAACTTGGGTAATTTGGGCAGTGCGGCGGTTGCGTTCAATGCGACCCAGGAAATCGAGTAACTTTTCGTAAGTCACCTTTTTGGCGTCCTCTACCCCACCACCAGTCTGTGGTGTAATCGTCAGTTCCAGGCTATAAAGCCCAGCGATTCCTTCTACCGGTTTAGCCTGTGAAATTGCGCTCTTGCTTGAAGCCTTAGCAGCGTCGTTGGTCGCCGTCGGTTTAGCGCCCAGGCTGCTGGCGGGGAAGGTTATACTGGCGATAGTAATTCCGGCTTGGTCGGCCAGTTTGAAAATATCTGTTGTAGCCTGAGCTTGGTCTTTGTCGCTAGGCAAAACGGTTTTAGCCACGGTGTTGAAATAAGCGTATTGCTCTACTTGTTTCTTGGACGTGGCCAAACCAGAAGCCTGGGCATCAGCCGCGTTATTTTGTTGCTTTAGCTCAACCAGCTTTTGGCTCTGGGCTGAAAGTAAATTAAGACCGCTGAGTACAGTAGCGAAAAATAGTATTGTTACTCCGCCCAAGCAGCCCAGAAGTATTAGTCTTAATCTTTGCTGACTCACGAAATGCCTCCTGTCGTTGGCTCAATGATCAATGAACAATGATCAATGAACAATGAAAAAGCCCGGTTTTCTGTTCTTTGTTCTTTCTTCTTTGTTCTTTGGAATGACGTAGTCATTGTTGACTCTCGGGTACATTCAAGAACTTACTCTGGGTAGTTTTACTAAATAACGCCCGAAAAGAAGCACTGCAAGGATAAAAATTGACATTGTCCGCGGGGCAACTAATGTTAACGATATCAACCTTTTCGAAGATTTCATTTTTGGGGTCGCTTAAATTGATGGCTATCTGGGTGGCTGAAGTATGATCCTTGGCTGAAGCGCTTAAATCTAGGCCTTCGTCCACCTTACTTAGAGTTAAACTGGACAAAATTGCGCCCGGCGGCATAACCGAACCGATTTGGCTAATCAGGTCTGAAAAACGGATCTCGCGTGAAAGTACCTGGTTGATAACTTTGATATTGCCGGAGATGTCCTTGGCTTTTTTCTGTATACCAGCCAGATCCTGAGCCTGCAGTTGCGATTTGGTTGCTTCCAGATTGCGGTTGAGATTTTTATTTTGCTGGTTGATATAAATCCAGCCGAAACCCAGTATGAAAACAAGACCAACTGTAGCCAATATGAGAATTCCCAACCAGCGGCGCAGGATAGCGCTCTGATGCGAAAAACGCAGGCGGGCAATAAGCTCAGGAGCCAATAAGTTAATCACGAAAGTATCTCCTTAGAGCTTAAAATCGCCTCCCCTGCTACCGTGATGTACATCGAACTAGCTAGTTCTGTCGGTGGCTGCAAATCGCCAAAATCAATATTTGGCCAGGGGTCAAGGCGCTGAGCCGGGACACCGAGCTGGCGGCTAAGATATTCGTTTAAGCCGCGCAGGCCGGCGCCCCCGCCAGTAACAATTATCCGGTTAATTTTACGGTGACGGCTAGGCGCGCGCTCCTCGAAGTAGCGCATAGTTTTGCGCGCTTCGCGTACCAGCGGCTCCAATATCGGCCGTGCGGCCTCCATCACTTGGTGCATTTTACTACCCGGCCCAATACCGTATTGGCTTTTTATAATATAGGCCTCAGAAGGGGTGATATGTAGCTTTTTAGCGACCAGGTTGGTAAGAGTGTCACTACCGCCAGAGACCGTGCTGTTGACAAACATGCCTTGGTCAAAAACGGCGATATCGACTGCTATCGAACCAAAATCTATGAGCAGTGAGGGTTCATTGCGTGAAAGGTCGTCAAACTTAAACATGCGAGCCGTGGCATTCATCGTCGGTTCCAGCGCCACTGGTTCAAAACCCATGAAGTCTAAGAATTTAATGGTGCTGTCGACGATGTTTTTGGGTGTGGCGACCACTAAAAGATTAACACCGCTAGCGTCGTTTTTAGAGACATCGTAATCAAGATACAGACTTTCTAAAGGTATGGGTATATATTGCTCGGCCTCCAGTTTGACAGCTTCTTCTATTTGTTCTTTGTTCATTGGCGGCAGAGACATCGGACGGTTGAAAGTATGCGAAGTCGGCACAGTAGCGGCCGCTCTATTAGCGGTGATTTCGCCAACCATGCGGTCCTTAAACATTTCTTGCATGTTCTCTGCCAAGACCTCAAAGTTAACAATCGCGCCATTACTTATGGCGCTTTCAGGATAATAGTTACTGACTGCGTAACCTATAACTCGGGGCTTTTTGCCTCTGGCGTTGTCAAATTGCATGATTTTCATGCTGGAGTGGCCAATGTCCAGGCCAAACAGCGGCTTATCGGGGTAAAAACTAAAATTATCCAAGCCCATTTATTTCGCTTATCCTTACCCGGTAGTAGACTTTCGAGTCAGCTCGCCGTCCGACGAGTTTTTATTCGACATCGAAACCACCCCTCCTGCTTAAAATTTTACACCTACTGGTAGATATGCTGACGAGCTGAATGTTACAAAGTAGTCGAATAATCTCGAAAGCTCACTACCGGGCCTAAAAGAATTATAACAGGGAAAAAGAGAATGAAGAATGAAGAATAAAGAATAAAGAAATAGCTTAGAAGGAGCGTCGGTAGCCGTCCACAACCCATTGGGTTGTGGCACTACCGCCAACCACCGCGGCGAATGTAACAGTAGCAGCGTTAGACATATAGATAGTCTGGCCAACAACCGCGCCAACTTGGCCACCGTTTGATAAGTTGACTTGTGTCCAGCGGGCATAAAAAATCGATTGGGCGCCTTCGGATAAATTGCTCAAGGCAATAGTAGTTCGGCTTCTGGAATTATTAAGATCGGTCCCGGTTACATCAGCACAATCAGGCGAACAGCTAGCCGTGCTCCAGTAAGTTATTACTTGTGCGCCCGTACCGCTGGCATTAGAAATGATTTTGCTGCCGTTAGAAAATATGGCGCCGCTGGAACCGTCTACCATAATCACCGGCCGTGTAGCGCCTAATGAATCAGCCACAATAAGCTTGGATAGGTTTGATAGGTACAAATTGCCGGTGACCCAGATATTACCGCTAACGGTGATAGCACAACCGTTGCTTAGCGTAGCGTTGCCACTTATTTTAGTATTAGCGGCCCAAGTTTTAGTCTGCGAACCGGAGCAAGAAGCCGCTGCTGAACTGATAGTTGTCGCCACAACGTCCTTTTGGGCGTCGCGGTCATAACTAGGCAATGGTTCAGGGTTCACGCCCGAGCTGGCGGATAAGCCTGGATCGGTCATACCCGAGCCGCTGCTTTGGTAATTAGCTTTGACATCACCGTAAATATGGGCCGAATTAGATATTTCTATCGGGTTGTTATTTTCACCGGCATTACAAAGCCGCGGGTAGGTACCGTCAGCCGGTATCGGGCAGATTTGGTTGGCGACACTGACATTTACTGGATTGGTGCTCAGACCAATCTGCGCCGAGTTTGACATGGTTATCTCACCGTTTATATACACATTGCCGCCGATTATTTTTGCACTATTGCTCATTTTTAGACCACCTTGGCCGCTGACTACACTGTATGAGCCTGACTCGACTGGCCTGAGATCGACCTTAATTATTACTGAGGTTGACGGAGTTGGTGCGCTTGACGGGCGGTAGCTCCTGCCGGTAACAGTTAAGGTTTTTTCTGAAGGGCTGCCCTCAGCAACGGAAACTTCATATGTTGTTCGGCTATCACCAGCGTTTATAAGTTCGACCTCGCCGGCCGTACCCGTCCAGCCGCCATCTTGGTTAATTTGCTTGAGAGCATAATCCGCCCCGGCGTCAGCGGCTAACTGGGAGCCGGTATGAAGCTGGTCTCGGCGAGCCAGCTTAAAACCGCTGACACTCTGATCCATATAGTAGGTGGCAATCAGCATCAAGAAGGGCAGGACAACGATAAGAGGCAGCAGCACTGAGCCGTTGGTGGGAAGTTTAAACCTACTGGGCATACCTAAAACCTATTCCTAAGCGTTACGCGGATACTATTATTGAGCGTTAAAGGTGCCCCCGAAAGGTCTCGCTCCATAGCTAGATCAATTTTAATGGACCTGGCGGCCAGTGGATCGTTGGTAGCAATATCGTCTTGGTCGAACAGCGTAAAGACCATACTCTTTACATATTCGGCCAGTTGCTTATCGGCCGGGCAGTTGGCAGTGGCAATCTCTGACGGGCAGGATGTCTTCAAAGAATTGCCAGCCGCATCAGGGTTGGCCAGCGCCCGCTGTATAAGCAGGGTTCCATTTTTGTAGTAAACCAATTCATTCATGTAGGGACTGCCGCTGTCGGGGTTAATTATATAGTTGCGCGATGTATCGAGAGCCGGCGAGGCAATAATTATTACAAAATTGGCGTTGCTGGTAGACCAGCCGCTAACTGGTGCGTTGGCATCGCTAATGGAGTTGGTTTGTCTGACGCCGTCGCCGATACGCAAGGTCTCTACAGTTGAGCGCAGCAGGTTTTGAGACGTAGTTGTCAGGTCATTGGAGGCGTTATTTCTGGTAATTACACTATAAAAATTAGTAATTGTATCCAAAAAGACAATCGCTAGTATTGAGGTTACGGTTATTATAACCAGCAATTCAATTAGGGTGAAACCCTTGGACAATTTCTGTCTTTTTTTACTGGCCGACACCTAGTTCTCCTATATATGTTCTGTAAGAATAGGTCTGCGGGGTTCCTTGGTCAGAGTAAGTTATAGTTATATCTATCTGTTTAAGTCCGGCGCCGCCTGGTGCGCTAATTTGCAGACTGGCACTGCGCGGCATGGCCAGCTCGGCGGGCAGTTCATTACTGATATCGGTAGTACCGTCGTTTAATCCGTTGTAACCTATACTTCTTAGGGCTTCTGCCTTGGCCTCAATAAACGAGTTGGATAAAACTAAATTCCGTCCTTTGCCACCCAGATGCGAATAATTGCCAATAACTAAACTGGCGCTGGCGACTACAATTGCGGCAATTATAGTGGCCGTTATTAACTCTACGGTCGTAAAACCCTCGGTTTTATTCTTCATCACAAGTATTTCATGCTTACCCAGTAGTAGATTCGCCTCAGGCGGGCTCACTACCGAGCTTACGTTTATTATACCCATAAATGAAAATCTCGGGGTTGCCCCCGAGATTCCATATCACATTCTGCTTTTTACTTACTTGTCCTGAGCAAAGCCGCCCGTTCGATAGACTCAGGGCAACCCTGAGCGTGCCTTTGGCGCGTCGAATGTGTCGAAGGATTGTTAGTTAAGCGATAGCTTTTCGTAAGTTCCGCCGCCTTCAAGTGTGGCCGTCAGCGTGTACTGAATACAGTCAGCACCTCCAGCCGCGCCGTTGTCGCAGTTAGCAGGTGTAGCAACATATGAGTACTTGTTGACTTCTGCTCCGGCTACAAGCGCCTGTGAGGCTGCGTTATTAGGATCGGCTAAAGCTGCTGGGTCAAGACCCTTCATGTTTAAACCGCGCCAATCAGTGTCGTTAACGTTGGCCAACGTTGGGTATTTGCCGTTTTGTGCTTGGTAGGCCTCTAGCTGGCCATGCAAGGCATTTATGTCTGTCTTTCTTTCCGTATCGCGCGCCTTTTTCTGGATACCGTTATAAGTAACTACGACCAAACCGGCCAAGATACCTATAACGACTATAACGATCAATAGCTCAACGATTGTAAAACCGCGAGATATTGTTTTTTTAAATGAAGTCATTTTATGACCCACCCTTCTTTTATCCGCAAAAATTTCTTTGAAATTTAGACGGACACTTTTCCTTATTGTTAGAAGAACAACTTTTGTTCTATAAACTTGATTATAAACGTAACCATTACACTGTCAAGGATTATCCCCAAGGAGTTTAGGCGGACGGAGCCACAAAAATACTTAGCTAACCAAGTATTTAGTATGACTAAACTGACGCACAAGCTTGAGTGAAGCGCTGGGAACTGCCTAAACTATCTATTGTGAGTATCTAAACTGACGCTCACATCTGGATGCAGTACAAGAAAGCGGCGAGTAGCGGACTGAGGCGTATTTAACATACGTTGAGGGAGCAACACAGTCGCTGACGCCGTAATGCGCCAGAAGCGCTAGCGGTGCAGCCCCGACTGGTCGGGGGTGGCAGGCTAGCGCGATGTGAGTGTCAGCCGCCGATGTTTTGGGACAAGCTGGCAATCGGTCCCATAACCGAAGCGGCAATCAGGCCGACAATTGCGCCCAGCAGGACTATCATCACTGGTTCGATAATGCTGGCCAAACTATCCACTACAGTATCAACCTCCTCTTCATAAAACTCGGCTACCTTGAGCAGAATTTCGTCAATTTTACCGGTTTCTTCGCCGACAATAACCATCTGGCCGAGGATTGGCGGAAAGTATGGCGCCCCAAGCAGCTGCTTGCCCAGCGACTGCCCGTTTCTGACCTGCCCGGCGACGCTCTCCAGTTGTTTTTGGATCACGCGATTACCGATGGCCTTACCAGTTACCTCTAATGCTTCCAATACAGTTACGCCAGAACTCATTAAAGATGAAAAGGTTCTGGCGAAACGGGCTACGGCTATCTTGATCAAGACGTTTTTAAGCACCGGCACGCGTAGCAGCAGAGCGTGAAACTTATATTGTCCCTCAGGAGTTCGGACATAACGCCGCAAATAAATTACTCCTACTGTCATTAGCGCGAAAAAGAACATAGCGTTAGGCAGTGAGCCTATCAGCGGTATTTTGTTGAGCAAAGGAACGCTATGCATGATACTGGAGCTGGTTAAAAAATTGCTGGTGCCTAACATTATTTGCGTATAAATAGGGAACTTGGCGTCCGGGCCGGCCAGATCATGCAAAATTTTGCCGATTTTAGGCAGGATGAATAGCATAATGCCAAAAAAGGCGACGACCGTAATGGTTAGAATGACAACAGGATAAGCCATGGCCGATTTGATCTTGTGCTTGATCGCCGAGTCCTTCTCGACCTGTAGTGCCAGCCGCTTCATAATGTCGTCTAAAATACCGCCGGCCTCCCCGGCGCGCACCATGTTGATGTAGACATCGCTAAACACACCCGGGAATTTAGCCATAGCTTCGGCTAGCGGCAATCCGCTTTCGACATCGTGGTTGATGGAATTTACAACCCCTTTAAAATACTTGTTCTCGGTTTGCTTGGCTAAAGTGTCCAAACCCCTTGGCAAAGGCACGCCGGCATTTATCATTGTTGATAGCTCGCGTGTAAAAATTACCAAGTCTTTTATCTTAACTCTTTTGCGTAGCGAAAAACCGCCGTGTTTTTTGGCTCTGGCTTCAGAAACTATTATTGGCTTGGCGCCTTGTGAGTGGATAGCGATGATAGCCGCCTGACGGTTGGCGGCATTAAGTACTCCGGATAGTTGGCGGCCATCGGGGGCTAGCGCCGTGTAATTAAACTCAGCCACAGTCGCTCCTTACAGTCGCTGCAGCTAAGAGCTGAGAGCTAAGAGCTGTAAACAAATACGCGGCGGCTAAGGACTTTAAGCTAAGGACTTTAAGCTGGAGCGCTAAATTCATTTTAGCGCTCGATGGTTACGCGCATTACTTCTTCGAGGGTCGTTTGGCCGCGGAGTGATTTTATCAGTCCGTCAGTTTGCATAGTTATCATTCCTTCTTTGGTAGCTTGCTCTTGCAGCAGTTCGCTGGTGCTGCCAGTAACAATCATTTTCTGAATTTCCGGACTAATCGTTAGTACTTCATAAATACCCAACCGGCCGTGGAAGGAGCTGCTGCCTCCACTGTCACCTTTCAGGCGCCATAAACGCTCAAAGCTCTGTTCGGTGGTAGATGGTTCCTGACCGCTGGTTGAAGAAACTCCAACGCGGCCACTGATAGCCTGCACCTCGAGTTCGTGTATATGCGTCATGGCGGCCGCGTCGTTGACGCCAAAAGCCGCTTGTATTCTTTTTGAGGTCGCACTATCTGGCTTGTATGGCTCGACGCCCTCGGGAACTAATTTCCGTACCAGGCGCTGGGCCACCACAGCTCGGACAGTGCTGGCGATCAAAAATGGCTCAATCCCCATATCCAGCAAGCGCGGCAAGCAAGTTGCGGCATTGTTGGTGTGGAGCGTGGAAAACACCAAGTGCCCAGTTAATGCCGCCTGCACGGCCAGATTAGCAGTTTCAGAGTCACGGATTTCGCCGACCATTATGATGTTAGGATCTTGGCGCAACAGCGCTCGCAGGCCATTGGCAAAAGTCATGCCGGCGACCGGATTTACCTGGACTTGATTAACACCGAGAATTTTGTACTCAACAGGGTCTTCAACTGTGCTGATGTTTACTGATGGTTGGTTTAGGCGTGATAATATACTGAACAAACTGGTGCTTTTACCTGAGCCGGTCGGGCCGGTGAACAAAATCATACCGTGCGGGCGGGTCAGGGCCTGTTCCAGCCGCTCCAGGCTGATGCCCCAGAAGCCCAGCTCTTCTAATGTTGAGGCTTTGCTGGATTCATCTAAAATTCTCATCACGACTTTTTCACCCTCTACGATAGGCAAGGTACTTACCCTAAGCGCATACTGGCCACTGCCAACGTTTATCTTAAACCGGCCATCTTGCGGGGCGCGCCGCTCGTCGATTTTTAAATTACTTAAAATTTTGATGCGGCTAACAAGTGAAAGCATAAGTTTCTTAGGTAATTTATTAGTTTCGCGCAGTTGCCCATCTATTCGGTAGCGGATAGATACGTTATCTTCGCGGGGTTCAATATGGATGTCGCTAGCCCCTTGCTTTACAGCGTCTTGAATAATCAGATTCACGGTCTGGGCAATCGGACTGTCTTCGGCCAGGTCTTCAGCTTTGACCTCTTCTTCGGCTTCGGTCACGGTCGGTGTAGCATCGGTCTCTATGACCTGGGTCAGCTCACTGCTGATGCTGCCGCGATATTGGTCCAGCGCCGCCAAAATATTGCTGCGGGTGGCCACGTAAACTCGGATATTAGTACCGAGCTGTTTTTGCAAGAAGTTAAACGCCTGGACATCATCAGGGTCTTCCATGGCTAGCAGTTTGCTGCCATCCTCACGGACATCAAACAACACGACATTGTATTGGCGGGCAATATGTTCGGGGATTAATTTTAAAACGTCCTTGCGCAGATTTTTGGGGACAATCTCAACAAATGGAACTTCGGTCCGCTCAGCGTATTCCTGGGTTAGCTCTTTTTCGGTCACAAGGTTGTTGCCAATAGCAACATCTTGAAGCGGCTTCTTTTCAGTGCGTTGCTGGTCTAACAGGGTTCTAATCTGCTCTTCATTGACCTTATGGTTGGTCCTTAGCAAATCCAAAACTAGCGCATCGTTAATCCGCATAACCACTAGTATAATCCGCAGGGGGTGGATTGTACTAGTGGTTAGTTAATAGGCGACAGTAAATGGTTACCAGTTGGGCTGTTCTAATATTCTTAAGAATATTAGAACGGGGTCCTTAAAAATACTTAACATGTTAAGTACTTGTACCACGTTTTTTGACCGATCGGTCAATTTTCGTGGTATTGTAAATGTTCAGAAAATCTAAGCTGTAGCACTTTTAGTGGCGGGACCACTTGATATACTAGTGGGTGATAACCAGTTGGGAATTAAGGGAGATTTTATGGCTAAGAAAGACAAGGGTGACAAAAAAACAATTACGGATACAGACAATAAAGCCAGCAGCGGTAAGGCGCAGGCCTTAAAGCTGGCGGTTGATACTATTGAAAAACAGTTCGGCGCCGGTTCTATCATGCGTCTGGGTGATGCCCATAAAGTTAGCGTCGAAACTATTCCTACTGGCGCTCTAAGCTTAGATATAGCCTTGGGCGGCGGCATACCCAAAGGCCGCGTGATTGAAATTTATGGTCCCGAGGCCTCTGGTAAAACCACGGTCTGTCTGCACGTTGTCGCGCAGGTCCAAAAAGCCGGCGGCACGGCAGCTTACGTTGATGCCGAACATGCCCTTGATCCGGCCTATGCCAAACGTATCGGCGTGGACACTGATAATTTATTGCTGTCCCAGCCTGATAGCGGCGAACAGGCTTTGGAAGTCGTTGAAACGCTGGTTCGTTCTAATGCTGTCGACGTTATTGTTGTTGACTCGGTGGCAGCATTGGTGCCGCAGGCTGAAATAGAAGGCGACATGGGCGATGCCCACATGGGCTTGCAAGCGAGATTAATGAGCCAGGCCCTGCGTAAATTGACTGGCATAATTTCTCGCACCAAATGCACTGTTATTTTTGTCAATCAGTTGCGCATGAAAATCGGCATTATGTTCGGCAATCCAGAAACGACTACCGGAGGCATGGCCTTAAAGTTTTATTCCAGCGTTCGTATGGATATCCGCCGTATTTCCCAAATCAAGACGGCCGAAGAGGTTATTGGCAGCCGAGTGCGTGTAAAAGTGGTTAAAAACAAAGTCGCGCCGCCCTTCCGCGAGGCCGAATTTGACATTATGTACAACCACGGCATCAGCCTCGAAGGCGACGTGCTTGATTTAGCCGCTGCCCACGAAATTGTTGTCAAAAGCGGCGCCTGGTACGAATACGCCGGCGAAAAATTCGCCCAGGGCCGCGAAGCCGCCAAAAAGTACTTACGTGAAAGTCCTAAAGTCTTTGAGCGTATTGTCGAACAAACCCGCGCCGCCGCCGAAAAAACCGAATAATAATCCTTTATGAAGATTACTGCTATCAAGCAGCCCTTCGACTCCGCTCAGGATGACCGGAAGATGAAAATAACCGCTATACGGCCACAGGTTAAAAATTCGGAGCGGGTGAGTGTTTTTTTGGATGGTAAATACGGCTTTTCGTTGAGCTTGGACGAACTGTTGCGTGAAAAACTAAAAAAAGGTGATGAGCTAGATAAAATGGGCGAAACACGGCTTAAAAAAATCTCGGCCGATGGTAAACTGCGTACCCGGACGCTAGAATGGCTGCTAAACCGGCCGCATTCCAGACGCGAACTGCACGATTATTTGTATAGGAAAAAAGCCGAACCGGAAATGATTAATACTCTAGCAAAAGAATTTTCCGATAAAGGTTATCTAGACGACCAGAAATTCGGGCTGTGGCTAGTGGAGTTGCAAAAACGCCGCGGTAAAAGTAACCGCGCTATAAAATCCGAGCTATTCAAAAAAGGCCTTAGCGGAGAACTGGTTAATGAAATTATGCAAGGTGGGGAAAACGATGAAACCGTCCGCCTTAAAGTGGTGATTGCCAAAAAACAAAAACTTACACGCTACAAAAACGACCCCCAAAAACTAATGCAATACCTGGTTGCACAGGGCTTCTCCTGGCAACTCGTGAAGCAACACTTAAAACCTAACGAGCCAGAGAGCTAGCCTTGTACACTGCTTCCGAAAAATCTCCCGAGTCGAATTCATTTCGACCCGGCGAGGATAAGAAACCGCGAAGGGGTGTCTTATAAGACGGAGCGTAAGCGGAGCCGCTACGTTGCTGGTGCGGCTTCAATAGCTGGCGCCAGTTCTTCCTCGGTAACTTTTATATCCGTATCGCGTACCAAAATATAATGGTCAGTTACTTCTATAATTTGGTTGCGGTCAACAATCAAAGTGTCTTCTTTGGCTAACAATTTAGTCAGTGGTCTGGTGACGTAAAGTTTTTGGACCAGCATCCCGCCATTTTCGTAAGCAAAATCGCTGACCCTGCCAAGCTTATGTCTCTTGGTTTTCACTACCTTATTCAGTAATTGAAAGTGAATCGTTAGTATTTCATTATGGCGAACAAGGTCGTCACTATGGCTCAGCGCACTTTCATCATTAACGGCAATTCCTTGCGGCATGACTTCCCGAACATCTTCTGATAGCAGTACTTGTTGCTTGGTCGCGCCACGTGTTTTGCACCACCAGCCCAATATTTTTAGGTTGTGCGGGTTAATAATCGGCTCCACGGCCACAGCAATAGGTGCCCCGTGCTGTAAGCTCACCACCGGCCGGTTATATAAACTCTTGCTCATTAGCAGCATATCTTTAAGTATAACTCTAAAATGCTAGTGATTATAGGTACAAAGAAACCCCGATGCGGCCCTTATAAAATTTCTCGGTAAGCATTAGTGTGATAGGTTGAACCTATCACATGGGGGTCAAAATGTTTATGCTGAACCGCATTCGTTAAATCTACAACATATTTTGAAGCTTGAGCAATTTTGATAAGCAAATGTCAATGCAATAATTGGACGCAATGAATTCCGTTAGAAGTAAGTATTTTGTCAATGATAAAATCTGCCAATTCACTGGCAGTGAATTGGACTTCTAACGGGATGAAGAAATATGGCGTGGCTGTATTAGTTATGCTTGGAGGGTTAATTCCTGCGTCTGTATCAGCCGCTATTCCGCCGGCGCTGGCTGTGCCTGCTGGTTTGAGCTTGGCTGAAATAAAAATTACCGGCAACGAATTTGTCATGCTGCAAAATAACACGGGCGCTGCCATTGTTGACCTGAGCAAGTATTGGTTATACGCATTTAATAATGTCAATCCCCTGGCGTCTGGAGTGACTAGTAATTCCCAGCAGCTGCCGGCCGGCAGTTTGGCCAACGGTCAATATGTTTTGCTGTCCGCCAGCGGCGGTAATACCTGCGGCGCAGCGGTTACTGCAAAGCTGTCGCTGAGCCTGAGTGATTCTGGCGGTTTCTTGCAAGTGGTGCAAAATTCTTTGAGCGGCAGCTCGTTAGTACAAACTGCCGGCGACTCGGTTTCCTGGAGTTCTGGCGTCAACAGCACAGAGGGTATGATAAGCAAAGTTCCCAGCGGCGCTTCGGCGCCAAACGGAGCCTTTTACCGCTATCAAAATCCCAGCGTCGGTGCTTCCTACCTATGGCAGCCGGCCGATATTGACCCAATTAATAGCTGCCAGCTAAATGTTATGATTGCCAGCGTATCTAGCCCAGTATCAACTATTGGTCTGATAGCCGGCACCGCGCCGCCGGCGACAATCGTCAGTCTAGCTGATGATACTGAAGAAACGGCGACAGCCGGCGCCCTGCCGCCGGCCGATGTTGGACTGGCCGCACCCCAGATTAACGAATTGCTGCCAAACCCGGTCGAACCGCAAACTGATAGCGAAGATGAATTTATCGAACTTTATAATTCTAACGAGGCGGCCTTTGATTTGACCGGTTTCAAACTACAAACCGGCACGACCAGCCTGCATACCTATAATTTTCCGGCGGGGACAAGCCTGGCACCCAAAAGTTTCACAACCTTTCACTCCGTCGATACCAACCTGAGTTTGTCTAACAGCGGCGGCGAAGCCCGCTTGCTGGACCCGGCAGGCAATGTAATCAGCCAGGCCGATGCTTATCCCAAGGCGCCTGACGGGCAAAGCTGGGCGCTGGCCAACGGTAAATGGTATTGGACTACAACTCCGACCGCCAGTGAAGCCAACATTATCAACCAGCCGCTGAGCGTTAAAAAACTTTCAGTTGGAACAACAAATGCCGCGTCCACGGCAAAAAAATCTAGCGCCAGCTCGAAATCGTCGTCAACAAAAAAAGCAGCAGAACCAAAAGTAAAAGCTGCTTCTACGACTGCTAATAGTTCATCTACCCCCGTCCAGCCAACCAAAAATTCCAGCCCACTGCACCCGCTGATACTTGCGGGCGTAGGCACTGCCGCGCTAGCATATGCAGCGTATGAGTACCGCCATGATCTGGCAAACCGTATCCACAAGTTCCGACGATACGCAGCGGCTAGGGCAACTGCTGGGTCGCCTGATAAAAAGTCCTGAAATCATCGAATTACGGTCGGATCTAAGCGGCGGCAAGACTACCTTTGTCAAAGGTTTGGCTCGCGGCTTGGGTAGCAAAGATATAGTCACTAGCCCAACCTTCACCCTCAACAGAATTTATCGACTGAAAGGCAATAAACAAGTTCATCACTATGACTTTTACCGGTTAAGTGAAGCTGGGATTATGAGCGACGAGCTGGCAGAATCCTTACAGGACTCAAATGTGGTCACAGTTATGGAATGGAGTGATATTGTTCAAAATGTCTTGCCCAAAAAGCGTTTGACTATTGAGTTTATGCCAACAGCAAACGACCCTGATAAGCGAAAAATAACCATTAGTTATCCCGAATCAAAAATTGGCCTGATAGGGCAGCTGGAAACTAACTGGATAGAGATCAAACCATGACCCACGCACCTTTTCGAAGCATTCCACAATCTGATTACAGACTGTTCCACCTTGAAAAGGAGCGGGGCGCAGTAATTCTGGGATTGAGGACAGACAAGCCGGAAGCGGAACTGTATTTATACGAAGTTAATGTGAAAGGTCCGTCCTTTCACAAGCTGGATGAACTTAAATGGCAGGCCCACCGCGAACTGGCTGAAACAATACATAAACAGATCAACAAATTGCTTGTGCTACAAGGATTATCCTTGCAGCAGATCGAAGGTTTAGTTGTTTTTGCCGGTCCAGGCAGTTTTACGGGGTTGCGCATCGGTCTTTCGGTTGCCAATGCCCTGGCCT
>Ga0209542_10005781_pt1 | contig 24447 bp, 21 predicted proteins | sample RifCSPhighO2_01_FD_184028 | JGI IMG/M metagenome (GOLD analysis project Ga0209542, IMG submission 184028) | Soil microbial communities from Rifle, Colorado - Rifle CSP2_plank highO2_0.1 (SPAdes) (version 2) | ecosystem: Environmental > Terrestrial > Deep subsurface > Rock core/Sediment ...
CTATGATGTTGCCTTCGGCATCCGGAATGAAAAAAGAGTATCCGTAATCCTGGAGCAACCATAATATTTCCACGGGATGATACCCGAATTTACCGGTATAGGCGCTTGAGGTCTTATATATAATAACGGGACTATCAGGGCTTACAAGCGCATCCTTCATGCTTTCAAAAAGTTTCAACTCTTTGCCTTTTGCATTAACCCTTAGCAAATCTATCTTTTTTATTCCTGCCTGCTTGAAGCCGGCATCAGCATCACCGGCGGGAAACTGGTCACCAATGGTAATGTTTGTAGAAAATGTATTCATTTTGATATTTTCTTTTAAAATATCAAAAGATTCTTTTTCTTCTTCAAAAGCATATACTTTTGCATTAACAACGGATGCGCCAACCGCTAAAGAAAAAAATCCTTCACCGCTTCCCATATCAACAAAAACCATACCGGGGCGCAAAAACTTTTCTATCATGCTAAACTCATATTCTTTCTGATCCGGATTCATCCAATAATATAAAGACTCTTTACCTTTTTGGTCTAAATTAAAAAAATGGCCTTCCTGGGCTTCCGCGCTTACGGGTTTATGGGGAGAAATAATATTTCGGATGGTAAATAAAAAAATATGGGCGTCCAAAACGCTTTTTGAGAAAAGCGAACGCAACAAAAATTTTAACCGGTATATCTTTTTAATCCCCGCCATTAAAAGACTGCCCTCCGGCGCAACCTTAAAAATCCCTTTTTTAAGATTTTGATTCAACATATTCTGAAATTTTCTGTAAAAAGTAATTTGCTATCGGCTTTGCGGTAAAATATTTTTTAGCGCGCGAACATGCTTCAAGGCGATACTTATCTAATATTTCAGGATTTTTATGCAAAAACCGGCACTTTTTAACAAATTCAAGGTAAGAGCTATACACCGCATATTCGCAAAGCGCTGTTAAAGGATACTGTGAAACATCAGTGCGGGGCTTTGACATTAACACCAGGCACCCCGAAGCATACGCTTCCCAGGGCCTCTTAGATTCCCAAATGGGCCAATGGTCTATACCGGGGTATATTAATACTTTAGAATTATTGAGCAAGTTAAAATATATTTTATCTAAAATCCAGCGATGATAACTGTGGACATTATAATCATTTACGATATGCTCCCGAATCTTTTCCGGCATGATTTCATTGCCCCGCCCATAGGCCCCTTCATTAGAAATCCGGCCGGGAATGATTTTAAACCGCCGACATACTTTCAAAAGTTTTATCATCCTGTCCCGATAAATACCAGGGCCGGGGATATGGGTGAAATCAAATTCCCGTTCTTTTAAACTTTTGTTTTCAGCAACGGAATAATATTGTTTATGAATGCCAAAGGGCAAATAATAAGACCCCTTGTCCCCAAATTGCTTCTCGCCAGTAAAAACAATATCCGGCTTATAATCATCAAGCGATTCCACCCAGCGATAGGGCGCAACTTCCAAATTTTTAATTTCTTCCGGGGGATTATATGTATAGTGCTTTATATAGTGAGCATATTTATCTTGCCACCTGCTCCACCCAAGGTTATCGTCTCCATCTATGAGCACTTTTAAATAATGGTTAAGGTTGTATTGTTTGTAGTACCCCCATCGCGTGCCCCAGTGCAAAGAACTTAGCACAAAATCAAAGACGAACTGACTTGGATCATCAATAACAATATTGCAAAACCAAGAATTGATGTTTGATTTTTTAATGGTATAAATTTCAAAACCCAGCTCGTTTAAGCCCTCAATGACAGATACCGAACAGGAATCATAGGACTCGGTGCCGATAAAAAGCACCTTCTTGTGCGGAAAGTTTTTTTCGCTTCCCAAACTTTTTTGATAAATTTCTTCTAGCGTGTCCATAGTTATAGGTTGCCCTCTTCCCTTAATTTTAAAATTGCAAGGGCTTTTTTCATCGGTAAAGACCTTTCGTTTTGATAAAACCTGAATACTTCGCGGAATATATGGGCCGAAGAAACCATTTCAATAAAACCTCTTTTGGCTAAAAATCGCTCTCCCTTTTGCCTGTCAATTTCAAACCCGTGGGGATTTTTACTGTTAAAAATATCAGGTTTATTAAATTCTAAGATATCTTCCGCTATCTGTTTTTTATATATTGCCGGGATGCCAGTCACATACGCAGTAGGATGTTTTTCCCAAATGTTATTCTGAGAAACCAAACTAACTTCATATTCTTTATACAGAGCATCGTCTTTAACAATAGGTAATAGGGGTTTTGTTTCCCAAGATGAAACCAAGTGGCTGACAGTCAATATTTCCGCCTTAGAATTTGTAAATTCTTCCAATAAATACGTGAACAAGTTTTTATTGGGACAAACAAACCAGTGATCTTCTTGCCAAAAAAGAATACTCTCATTCTGGCTGGTCGATACCTGATTTTTTATTATTTGATAATAAGAATTCGTATCGTCAGAATTAAGAACTGCATCTTTATATAAATCAATTATTTCTTTTTTGGCTACTTCGGCATACTTACCCACAATATTCATATTCCAAGCAAGAAAAGGCGCAATGGGCTTTAAAGAGCGTAAACTGTGCGAAAACAATCTTTTACGCATCCATGAATCTATTTTAATTGAGCCAATAACGGAGAGCTTCATAAAATTATAGTTTGTCTCCCAATTTCCAGATGATTAATTTATTGTCTTTTTCTTCAGAATCAAGAATTTTCCTTCCCAGAGCTTTTTCAATGCTTTCTTTATTAATATCGCGCCAATCAAATTGGGTGGGAGGATAAAATGGGTGACCTTCCGTGCCCATAGTACCGCTTTTACCTATTTGCGCCAAGTCATCAATGAAAATAATGTCTTGGTATTTACGTTGACCGATTAATGGCAATTCGCGCAATAAAGGATTTTGATCTTGCCCCATAGCCGTAGTTCCTCCTGAATGATGGGCGTCCAAATAAAACAAAACCGGCTCGTCAATACTTGGCAATAATTCTTTTAAAACCGTGGCACTATCACCATGATGGCAGTGAACATATTTATACCCCCCAAATTGTTTCACTGCCTTTTGATACCACTCTTCAGACAGTTCAATGGTGTGAATAGTTGAAAAATCACGTAAGGCCCCGAAGGTAGTTTTCCCATGATAAGTTCCGGTCTCTATGAATACTCTTGGAGCTTTTAATCCTTTTGTCGCAATGATCTGCAAAAATGCATTGGACGATTTTCTTAGTTTCAGCGCAAGCGCAATCTTATACGCCACATCTTTAGCACCGTAAAAACTCTTCCAAAAAGGATTTTTTGATTCTCTTCCGCCCTCTAATATTTCCCGTAATTTTTTGAATGTAGCCATTATTGCTTAGTATCATCCCATACCATAATAAAGGGCTGACAATGATCCGGATGAGGATAATCATCAAGAACAGTAAGCTTATGATGCTGTCCGATAATATTAATAATTTCTTCTTTATAGTAGGGTCTAATAGGGTTGTAATCCTGGCTTGGGTGACCATCAAAATTATACGTAATAAATCCGTGCTTGGCGTTTTTTATAATTCTGTCTATATACACTTGCTGAACCGTTCTTTCGCATTCGGCAAAAGCGAAATTACTGATAATCAAGTCATACGAACCAGTCTCAGGAACTTCATTTGGTGGCATATAGCGGACATTTTGAACATTCAATTTTGTTAAAAACTTTTTATCTAAACCCAACACTTCCGGCAAATCCACTAACGTATATGATGTAAATTTAAATACATCAGAAGTAATTTTGCACTGACCGCCATAACCCGCTCCGATTTCTATGATATTAAAATTATCCAACGGTCCAAACTGGGTTTTAATATTCCCTAGAGTTCTGATATATCGTATGGTAGGGTCTGACAAGTTGCCGATTTCAGTTTTATGAATGACCGGTCCGCCAAATTTCTCACTTTCTTCAAATTTTTTAGTATAGGCCAATAAGTCTGGGTATTCATTCTGAATAATATCCAAAGCAATTTTACGGGTATCATTTTGCCACTCCCCCAAATTATATCCGTAATCTTTATGAACCCTAAAAGTACTAAAAACAATTTCGTCTTGAGAAGCTAAGCGGCAAATATCCCGATAACTTTTAACATCAGACCCGCTGGTTCTGATGCGCACCGCATCAGGAACATATTTTTTCAAAAAAGATTTAGTCGGCAAACCAATATACCGATAGGTATAATAAATAGTCATTGCCTTAATTTTTCTGACAAAACGAATGCAATCCCCAACGAAATGTCTTAGTTTTTTCATCATTGAATTAAAAATATATTATTTATTAAACTTTTTGGATACTATATGTTACCGGAGGATACGTCCCAAAATTATACGTATAGCGTACCATAAACCAATCATCTATGTTAATATCGGAAATTTCAAAAGGAATAATGGCTCCCTGGGAAAAAATGCAGTTGCCCATAAAAAAGAGCTCGGCGTTTACGTTATAAATATCCGGAGGCAAATAATGGTTTTTAACCACCATACTCACCAGACTCTCACCCATCGGCAATTCGGGAATGCTAATTTTCGCGGCCACGGTTCTAATTCCAACGCTATTGGTGATTTGCAAAAGTATCAATAAATCTTGTAGGGCGTTTTTTGCCCTCAAGCGCAGATCAAACTTCAAAGGATTATTGAAACCGTGCTCCCAATTATTTTTATCTAAGGTTATTGAATCTACATGCAAGCCCTCTACTTCAGTTTTTGATTCAAACAAAGAAGACTCTGATGAAACAGACGATGATGCCAAGTACTTCTCAATCACATCGGAAGTTTTGCCGTCCATAACTAATTTTCCATTTTCCAAAAGCAAACATCTTTTTGTTAATTGTTGGATGGTTCCCATGTTATGACTGACAAACAGCACCGTCCGACCGCCCGAAGAGACATCTTTCATTTTTCCCAGACATTTTTTTTGGAAAGCCGCGTCTCCCACCGCCAATACTTCATCAACCAATAAAATTTCCGGCTCCAGATGGGCCGCCACCGAAAAAGCCAAACGCACATACATTCCGGAAGAATACCGCTTAACTGGCGTATCTAAAAACTTTTCTATGCCGGCAAACTCAACAATTTCATTAAAGCGCTTGTTAATTTCTGCCCGCTGCATCCCCAAAATAGCGCCATTAAGATAAATATTATCCCGGCCGGTCAATTCCGGGTGAAAACCCACGCCCACCTCCAGTAAACTGCTCACCCGGCCCTTAATAATGGCCTTGCCCGCTGTGGGAGGTGTAATCTTAGTTAAAATTTTCAACAGGGTTGATTTGCCGGCTCCATTGGCGCCAATAATACCCAAAATCTCTCCCGGCTGAACGGAGAAATTAATGTCTTTAATGGCCCAAATATCTTCTTTCTTTTCCCGGTGCCCCTTGAGCCACTTAACCGGTTTTCTGAAAATATTGGTGATTTCGTCAGTCAACGTACCGTACGCCGCTTTGTTTTCCTGATGGGAAATCCGGTATTTTTTTGACAAATTTTCTACCTTTATGATAGGCATAGAATATATTAGTGTTTCTAATATTATTTCTGTTGGAAACACCAAAAAACAACAACTAGTTGTTCAATCTATTTTGGCAGAAAATCGTAAAATATACAAGGCATTTTCCTTGCTAATAACGAAAAACCCTGATACAATAATTAATGTTTTAAATTTGGCTGTTATACGCCAAACCACTATGCATCACATTGTAACAGAAGACATACAATCTATTATCAAAACCATTAAAAAAGATGCCAAAGTTCTTGAAGGCAAGACGGTTTTAGTTACAGGAAGCTGTGGATTTTTGGGCAGCTATTTTATGGCAACTTTAAATGAGCTTAATAAAAGTGTTTTTAAAAAGCCCTGCAAGATTATCGCCGTTGATAACCATATTATTGGAAACAAAGAGAATATCTTAGGAGACATCAAATCCAAGCACATCACCTGGATAAAACGCGACATTTGCAAACCTGTGAATTTTAAGGGTCCAATTGACTATATTATTCACGCGGCTGGCATTGCTTCTCCAGCGTACTATATGAAATTCCCTCTGGAAACTATTGAAGTAAGCACTCAAGGAGTCAAGCGCATGCTGGAATTAGCTAAAGAGAAAAAATCGAAGGGCATGCTTTTTTTCAGCTCAAGTGAAATTTATGGCGACCCCCACCCCGAATACATTCCCACCCCCGAAACCTACCGCGGCCACGTCTCTTCAACCGGGCCCAGATCATGCTATGATGAATCTAAGCGACTGGGCGAAACCATTTGCATGACGCACTTTCGGCTTTTTAATACACCGATAAAAATTATCCGGCCCTTTAATGTCTACGGCCCGGGAATGAAACCGGACGACCACCGGGTACTGCCAAAATTCTTAAATTGCGCGCTACAGGGCGAAGAGTTGCCAATCCACGGCAATGGTTTACAAACTCGTACTTATAGTTATGTGTCAGATGCGATTGTGGGATTTTTCAAGGTGCTCTTTAAGGGAGCCCCCGGAGAGATATATAACATTGGAAGCGACCAAAACGAAATCAACCTGGTTAATTTGGCGAATACCGTGGCTGATATCTTTCCGGGCAGGGTAAAAATAAAGAAAATCCCGTATCCTAAAAACTATCCCGGAGACGAGGCTTCGCGCAGATGCCCCGACCTTACCAAAGCCAAAACCCAGCTGGCCTTTAATCCTAAAATTGAACTAAAAGATGGCGCCTCCCGCGTATTGCAGTGGTACAAAGACGAATTTTATCAAGAATCTTAACTATATAATTATTCAATAATATCTCTTTGGTATGGCAAAAAAGGCAAAAAATGATCCAGGCAAATTTTTACGCGTATCTTACGCGCTTTCATTATTTGGCGATGCGGAACGCAAAGCAGTAATGGAAGTTTTAAAAACACCACAAATTGTAGCAGGCAAAAAAGCAACCGAATTTGAACAAAAAATCTCCGCCAAGTTTGGCAAAAAATATGGGGTATTTGTAAATTCCGGCTCTTCCGCCAATTTATTAACCCTTGAATCTCTGGGTTTACCCAAGGGAAGCGAAGTTATCACTCCCATTTTAACATTTTCCACTACCGTGGCTCCCATTATCAAACTTGGACTGGTACCTGCCTTTGTTGACGTTGATCCAACAACTTACTTAATTGACGTTAATCAAGTAGAGAGCATGATTACCAAAAAAACTAAGGCCTTAATGATACCTTCACTTTTTGGCAACATTCCCGATTACGCAAAACTGCGACGCATTGCAGACAAGCACAAACTCTTTTTAATTGAAGATTCTTGTGACACTTTGGGCGCAACTATCAATGGAAAACCCACCGGCGTCTATACCCATGCTTCAACTACCAGTTTTTATGCCACCCATGTTATTACCGCAGCCGGAGAGGGTGGAATGATATGCTTAAATGACCTTGAGCAAAGCAAGCGCGCCCGTATTTTAAGTGGATGGGGCCGACAGTCGTCACTCAATGAAACTGAAGATATTGATTATCGTTTGCAGGGTAAATTAGAAGGCAAGGCGTACGACTCAAAATTTATCTTTTCAGAAATTGGTTACAATATGCGAGCTACCGACATTTCCGCAGCCTTCGGCTTAGTACAATTAACCCGATTGAAAAAGTTCATTGCCACCCGCCAAAAGAGTTTTAATGAATTAATAAAATACTTTTCAAAATATGAACATTGGTTTGTATTGCCCACCCAAGCCAAAAATGTAAAAACGGCATGGATGTCATTCCCCCTTACCTTAAAACCTGGTGCGCCATTTGCCAAGCATGACTTAATCCGTCACTTGGAATATCATAATATCCAAACCCGCCCCGTGTTTACCGGAAACATTATGCGCCACCCGGGTTTTAAAAACATCGCTCATAAAAAAAGTAAAGCCGGTTATAAAAATGCCGATTACATTATGCAACACGGCTTTGTTACCGCCTGCCATCATGGACTTACCAAGGCACACCTTGATCATATGAAGAAAACGTTCGATCATTTCTTAAAAAAATACTAGATATCAAGTAGGCAAAAAACACTTCAGACTGCGGTCTGAAGTGTTTTTAGTTATTGCGCACACTCAAAAAAAATCCCCTTTTTAAATTCGACTGCATCGAATTTAAAAAGGGGTATGCGATTGCAAAACTAGTACGGTAACGGGCTAAAAAGCTTGTGGAGCTTTAGGTACCCCGAAACGAAGATTCCTTGTTGGCGCAACCGGTGAACCAACATGTCTTTCAGTCTTGGCCCTTCCTCCTGTTGTCGTTGCTCCACCGGATATTCCCAGGGAACGTCCTGGGAAACGACACTCATGCCCAAATGCCGCAGATAGATAGGGACCCAGTGTTGCAGATAGGTGTCAGACAACCCCCATTGCCCTGGGGAGAAAGTCTCGCCCGAAAAGTAGGTCAACACGCTCGGGCAAAAGAGCACCGGACCGAACATCGGGTCAAAGGTTTCATTCCCCCTGGCAAAAAGGGCGTTGTAAACATCCAGGCAAACCTTTTCGGTTTGAACCTGAAAGCTTGGGTAGAATTGCCAAGCATCTTGGGTCCGCCCGGGAATGAGAACCTTAGCCTTCCTACGGACCATCGTCTCCACCAAACTTGGCACTTCGCGGATCAGGGCCGGCTTTTCTTCCGTCCACAAGATGCCGCGAGTATCGGCAGTAACGAGGCAACTCGCCTCATTCCATACCTGCCGACGACCAGGACCCATTCCATCCTCTTGCGCGAACACATGGGCGCCACGGGCTTCAAACTGCCGCTTTACCGCATCGGGCGAAGCGTCGGCAATGACCACCTCATAACCCTGTTGCCTGGCCTCTTGGCAAACACCGAGGGCGAGGTCAAACCTCACCGAATCAGCGCCCAAAAAGTCAGGATACTTTGTGGTCATCGTGACGATCACTTTACTCGACATCGTCATGTCTCCTTTCGTATTGAAGGTGATAGGTGCAATTTCGACTCTGTTTTTAATTATACATCTCTTAAATACATAAGTCAAGCGCTCTACCCAATCAAAAACCACCCTGAAATAGGGTGGCTGTACTAAAAATTATCTATCCAAGAATAGATTTGCTATCTATAAGATACTGCTGAAGTTTTTTTGCCATCAGGTGATGGGCAGAAAGAATATTTTCAGGAAGCGCGTCCAGGGAAGAAAATACTCCATCCGCTTCCCCTCCCTTACTGATAAGGCGTGCCATAAACACCAGTGAAATTTCGTGACGATTTGGGTCTTGCCCGTATTCATTGCCCCGTGGCACATAAACCCAGCCAATGTTTTCCGGCTTGGTTATATTATAACCAACTAGCTCACTGCTAATTAAGCGCTCAAGTGCTTCAGGAATATTTTCATTATCACGCAAAACCGTACCAGGAGTATGATGCACATCATACTCTTCATCCTTCCGATAGAAAGTAAGCAAACGATTCTGGTCATCTAAAACACACAGTTCAAGTGGCACCGTTACGGTTTTTCGGGTAAGCGCATGGAATACCTCCTTAGGAACCGGCCATTCAAGTTTTTCCAGAAGTTCCACTAATTTTCTTTCTTCTTTTTGAGTAAGTGGCATAAAGTATTTATAGTTAAATGATATCCGCAAAAACTTTTTCGGTTTTCAAAAAATACCACAAGCCGATAAGAAACATCACTACTGCAATAATTAAAGATATTAAAAATCCGTTCCAGTTAATGGGGTTAGTATTTAAAAACCCGGCTTTGAAAGTTTCTATAGCTCCGGTCATAGGGTTGAGTGACAGCAACCAGCGGAATTTTTCAGGAACAATTGAAATAGGATAAATAACTGGTGTAACAAATATTAGTAACTGTATAAAGAAGGGCAGAATATAACGGACATCGCGATACCTTACATTCAGCGCGGCTAAAAAGAGGCCTAAACCTAGAGAAGATAAAACTACAACAACCAAAACAATGGGCAACAAAACCAATCCTTTAAAATCCGGCAAAAACCCGTAATATACCATAATTCCTGCCAAAACCAATGAAGCAAATAAAAAGTCTACCAAATAAACTATCATGCACGAAACCGCAATAATTAACTTGGGCACATATACTTTTTGGATAATAGCGGCGTTGCCGATCAGGCTTTGGCTGACACCCCCAAGAGCCGATGAAAAAAAGCTCCAGAGTAAAAGACCCGTATAAACAAAAATAGGATAAGGAATATTATCTGAGGGAACCTTGGCCATAGAGCCAAAAACAATAGAAAACACCACCATCATCGTAAACGGCTGTAAAATTGCCCAGCTGATACCAAAGACGGTTTGCTTGTAACGGACCTTGATATCCCGCCAAGCCAAAAAATAAAACAGCTCGCGGTAATACCAGAGTTCTCTGAAATTAATGCTGTTTAAACCTTTTTTGGGTTTTATAATATTTTCCATATCATTTGTATAACTTGCTGTACCATTGGATAGCCAAATCCATGCCCGCTTGGGTAGAATATTGGGGCTGGTACTTGAGCACTTTTTTTGCTTTTGAAATATTGGCTACGAATTTTACCACCTCTCCTGCCCGATTTTTTTTAACGTTAATATTGCTTTTACTTTGTAGCTTTTTTTTAATAAGCTTTGCCACATCAACTAAATTTTCTCCCGCCCCGGAAGCAATGTTAAAAACATTATTTTTTGCCGTTTCAAATTGCTCAACGCATCTGACCGTGCCATCCACACAGTCATCTAAGTAGGTAAAATCCAACACCTTGTCTTTCCCAAAAATTTCAACATCCTTGCCCTGTTTCATTTTCCCAATAAGCCGGGGTACAAATCGTTCACTGGTATCGTACATGCCATACACGTTAGAAAAACGACAAATAATATAATTGATACCATAACACTCAAAGAAAGAATGCAGTAGCGCTTCGGCTGAGATTTTACTTGCTGCATAGGGGCTTTCGCAAAGTGTTATATCAACATCATCCTCTTTGGAAACCATTTTGATCCTATTGCCATACACCTCGCGACTGCCGGAAAAAACAACTCTTTTTATGTTGTTTTTGCGGGCAAAGTCCAGAGTATTGTAAGTTGAAATGATATTTTCCAAAGCCAGGTCCGGTTTTATCACCAAGTCGTATACCCGGGGGTTGGCGGCAAGATGGATAATCAGGTCAACATCCGCGGGCATTTTTTTTATATCATTTTTATCCAGAAGATTCCCCATGATAGTTAATTTATTTAAATGAGAATGCCACTGGTTTTTTTCTTTATCAAAACCAACCACTTCATAGCCCTTTTCCAGAAGCTTTTCGAAAAGCCGTGTACCTATGGTACCGCTGGAACCGGTGATAAGAATTTTTTTAATCAGCTGTTTCGCCATACTTTTTTGCAAACTATCTGCCGATGGAAGAGTAATCAAAGCCGAGTTCTTTCATTTTTAAAGGATTAAACATGTTCCTTCCGTCAACAACAACGGGTTTCTTCAATAACTTTTTCAATTTTTTCAAATCCACCGCCTTAAATTGGTTCCAATCGGTAATGATCACCAGTGTATCAGCGCCATCGACGGCCTGATACATATCTTTGCAATAGGTGATTTTATTCTTAAATATATCTTTTGCTTTTTCCATGGCCACGGGGTCAAATGCCCGGACACTGGCTCCCATTTTCACAAAATGATTAATAATATCAATGGAGGGCGACTCTCTCATATCATCAGTATCGGCTTTAAACGCCAAACCGAATACGGCGATTTTTTTACCTTTGAATCCGGAAATTTTGTTTTTTACCTTATTAACAAAGATCTCCCTTTGTTTTTTATTAATTTTTTTAACCTCTTGCAAAAGCCCGAATTCATACCCGCTCTTTTGCGCCACATTAATAAAGGCACTTATATCCTTTGGCAAACAACTGCCACCGTAGCCCAAGCCCGCTCGCAAAAATGATTTCCCGATCCTGGCATCAAGCCCCATGGCATGGGCGACAAGCTCGACATCGGCTCCGTTTTTTTCGCAAATATTGGCAATGGCATTAATAAATGAAATTTTAGTGGCCAAAAAGGCGTTACAGGCGTGCTTTATAATTTCAGCCGAAGCAATATCGGTAAAAATAACCGGAGCATTAATCGGTTGGTATACTTTGCGCATAATGTTTTCAGCCCGGCCGCTTTCCACTCCAACCACAATCCGTTCCGGATATAAAAAGTCATTAACAGCAGTTCCTTCCCGTAAAAATTCCGGATTGGAAACGATGTCAAACGGCACACCATTTTTACTGAATTTGACCAGCATTTCTTTTATTTTTTCACCGGTTTTTACCGGCATGGTGCTTTTAGAAACTACCACCTTGTAACTATTCATGGCTTCCGCCACCGTTTTGGAAACATTTTCTATAAAAGTAAGATCCGTTTCGCCATTTTCTTTAGTGGGGGTGTTGACCGCGATAAAAATGATATCGGAATCCTTCACCGCTTTTTGGACGTCCAGAGTAAAAGAAAGCCTCCCTTGCTTCATGTTTTTGGCAATCAGGGCATCCAATCCGGGCTCGTAAATTGGCGAAATGCCCTTATTAAGGTTTTGCACTTTTTCCTTGTTATTGTCTACACAAATAACATCATGACCGATTTGGGCCAAACAGGTACCGGAAACCAGTCCCACATACCCGGTACCAATAACGCATATCTTTTTTTTATTTGCTGTTTCCATAATTTTCAAAATATGTATAAGATGGTTCGCCAAAAATAACTACTCTTAGCTTGAATAGTACCGGCCACAACTTCTTCCTGAATGGCAAAAACGAAGACAAGTAACTTAACCAACAAAGCAAGACGGCTTTTTTAAAATGAGGATAATCATTTTTATACTTTTTTCTCATCGCAATATTCAAAAACACGCTACGGCGTATAGTAAGACTGAATTGATTTTGCCCTCCCTCTAAATAATATGCCATGTATTTGGGTAAATTATGCAACTTGCCAACCCTGCCCAACTTTAACCATAAATCCCTGTCTTCAGAAAATCTAAGCGTTTCATCGTACCCGCCAACCGCCTGACAAGGGCCTTTTTTAAACATAACCGTACTATGAGCAAAAGGATTATCTACGAGAATGGTTCTTTTAATATCTGCATCATTTTCAGGCGGTAAATATCTTACTATTTCTTTGCCATGGATATCTAGCTTAATCAGTCCGCCTCCCACTAAAACATATTCCGGGTTTTTCATTAAAAAATCAACCTGTTCAGATAACTTCTCTTTATAGCACCAAAAATCATCCGAGTCTAAAATGGCTATATATTCACCTCTCGCCAACTGTATGGCGTTATTCCTTGCAATACTAACCCCTTGGTTTTCTTGGAATACATAGGTAACCTTTTTGTTCTTGGCGTAAGAATTCATCACCCTTTTAGTATTATCAACAGAACCATCGTCAATAACTATTACTTCCACATTTTCATAGGTCTGGCTCAAAGCGCTTTCAACAGCCCTTGCTATGTAAGCATCTCTATTATACGTACAAATAATTACTGAAACTAATGGAGCTTTTATTAGCAAATTATTTTAAATTAAAAATGTAAAAATTTAATTTTGGGAATAAATTTATAAATAAACCCTGCCACAAGAACATATAGTAAAGCGCCAATAGCACAAGTAAAAACAACGTTAGTATTATCCATAAAGCGGAGTGTAATTATCCAATACATAACAGCGCTGGAAAAAATTGAAATCAGAGAAGCTCTGAATAATCTTTTATTAAATACCGTAAGAGTCGTATTGTATTTAAAAATAATAATCGTAGAAAGAAACACGAAAAGAGAAGCTATTATCGTAGCGTATATTACCCCCACAAAACCGTACCTTGGTATGAATATAAAGTTTAGTAAAATATTTACTAACGCTCCTATCGCCATTATTAAAAAATTCTTTTTTTGTTGGTTGGCGGTAATTAACATAATCGTATAAGGATAATTTAAAAAACTAATGCCGATTACCAACATTAACAGTTGCAGGGCGACAGCAGAGGGGGCAAATCCCTCCCCATAAAAAGACTCTATGATTCTGGGAGCAAGCACATACCCCCCGACCACAGTTGGTATGGTTAAAAAAAGCATTGATTCGGCAAAATAATCCCAGGCCTTTTGGAGTTTTTCATGGGACGAAACAAAAAAGTTACTAAGCGGCGGATAAAAACTCCTGATAATTAAGTTGGCCGGAATAACAGCAGCTATGGCAATCTTAAAAGCGGCGCCGTACCAACCATTTTCCGTAATCAGATTAAAGGAACCAAGCATGATAGCATTGACTGACATATAAACCCAGCTTGCCATAAAACCAAAACTTAGCGGCCAGGATATTTTCAAAATATCTAATGAACTTTTTTCCCATCTTAAGCGCAATGGCTGGACAAAAATGCTGAAAAAAATCAGTAAAAAACCCAATACGACTGCGCTTGAGATCATATAACCATAGCCTACATTTTCGGCCGATGGTATAAAAAAAATAACCGCAAAAACAACCATGGTATTTGCCACCGCTTGGGTTATTTTAATAACTGCCTCGTATTCCATCTTTTGCCTGGCCCTCAACAAGGAAAATACCACTCCAAACAGGCTATTGCTCACCACAAAAATCGTCAGAATCCATATCATTTTGCGGATTGAGTAATCTGAGACAATGAAAAAAGATGCTACAACCGAGATAATAAGAGTAACGGCGCAAAGCAGCAGTTCCAAGGTAAAAATACTGTTGAAACTTTTTTCGTTATTTCTATCACGTGAAAATTCCCTGGTAGAAATATCCATGATTCCCAGATCCGAAAGTATTGACAGTATTGATGCAAAAGAAAGCGCGAATACAAATTTACCATATTCCTGAGCGCCTAAGGCTCTGACAATATAAATAACCAGTACAAGCCCCAAAACCCTGGCGACGATTTCTGCAAGAGCAAGCCAAAAGGTATTCTTAAAAACCGTCTGCTTGATTCCTATGTTTTGGAATAAAAAATTTTTAACGTAGGCGATCATTTTTTCTTTGCCTCGTAATTTAAAATTAAATCAATCGCGGGACTCTGAAAATATTTTTTAAGCAACTTTGTGTTCGGTACTACGCAATGACCCCCAATATATTTTTGGGGCGCAAAAAGAACGGGTCTGATAACATTATGTTTGCCCAACTTTGCGTACCCTTCATTGTAAGTTGTATTAAAATCGGTAACAACCCGCTCAAAATCAACACCCATCTTATCGCATATTTTTTTCATTTCTCCATGCCAGGCGATACAAAGACCGTAGTAGGTAGTATCAAGAATTTTGCCTAATTCGGTAGCAGTTGACGAGGAGAAAACCTGAGTTTTAACTCCCAGGGTTTCCAGATGTCTTTTCGCCGCCAAACCCGCTTTTTTATTGTCGGCGCCCACGTATTTAACAAACGTTTTGATACCTTTGGCCAAATGCGGATGTACACCTCGCACGGGGCTGTGCACCACCATTCCAGGGAATTTTAATCCTAATTTTTTCGTAGTTCCGGGGACCACCGTAGAGTGAATAATGACTAACTTGGGCTTTACCTGCTTTATTTCTTTTTCTAAAATCTTAACAAAGCTATCGCTCCAGGGGATACAAACATGCAACACATCAACGCCGAACAAACCATCATCTCTTGTTAGGTCTTTGATTTTTGGACTTTTATAAAATGTTGCGATTGCTTTCCCAATCTCTCCGTACCCCAATATCCCAACATTATTATTCTTTTTATTTTGTTTTGCCATTAATATTTTGGGGGGATTAATTTATTTTCTTTGATTTGCTTAACAGCCACGAAGAGCTCTGCACTTTGCCACCGCCAACACCATTTATTATTTTTATATTAAACTTTTCACAAACTTTTGTTTCTGACTCCGGAATATTCCCGGAATTCCTATCTCCGCCTTTGGCAAAAAATAATTCTACGCCGGGATACTTTAAAGATATTGCCTCTAACGATTTTGAAATGGGGACGTGCTTACCTTCAGCATAATCATCAATTGATAAAAAAACTTCGTCAACAGATTTTATCGCCTTTATTATTTCAACCCGTTCCTCTTGAAACATAAATTCCGTACTTCCCTTTAGCTTAACCTGCGCATCATTATTAACAATAACAATCAAAAAGTCCCCCAGATCCCTGGCCTCTTTGAATAAATTAACATGGCCGACGTGGATTGGGTTAAAATACCCAGAGGTAATCACTATTTTTTTACTATTTTCCATACTATTATATAGATTTATAGAAATTGCTAAAGCAATTTATATATTTAATCGTGCGGTCAGAATAAGAAAATACGTTCTCTTACTCCTCCCTTACTCATAATTATTAACAAAAACCGCTAACTTTCATTAGCTTTTTGTTGATTTTTATATTGTTTACTTATATCATAAACCTACATGAAAAACAATAATTATCAAAACATATTTTATTGGGCCTACTTGGTCGGATTTTTTGGCATACTGCTGTTACCCGCGGTAAATGTGCCGCCTCTATTTTTTCCGGCAGCCTGGGGCCAATCAATGCTGTTTAAGATCATTTTCACTATTCTGCTGGTTATTTTTTCAGCGGAAATACTCTTAGGAATAAGGCCGCTAAAAGATATCTTTACAAAACTAAAACAAGTCTGGCTGCCCTTGCTGTTTTTCGGACTCATTTCCATCGCTTACATTTTAGCCACTATTTTCTCCCTGCAACCGCATTTCAGTTTTTGGGGAGATCCGGCAAGGGCGGGAGGCACCCTTAATTTTCTTTTACTCCAAGCATTTTGCGTCCTGGCTTTTTTGGTAATTAAGGGCCAGGACTTTAAAAAAGTACTACATGTCGCCTTTGCGGGAGGGGTTATTGTCTGCCTGATAGCCATTTCCCAGCAATTCGGAATCATAGACAATGATATCTTGATCCACTACGCCAACCGCCCTCCGGGAACTTTGGGCAATACGGATTTTTTGGCAACCTACCTTCTGCTTTTGTTCTTCCCCGCCTTGGTTTTAGGCTTAAAAGAAGTCCACCATGTAAAAAGGATGTTTTATTTTGGTGCTGCCTTGTTTTTCATTACCGTAATAGTCCTAACTATAAGCCGAGCCGCGTATTTGGGGGTGGCAGCGGGAATTTTTTATTTTCTCTTCTTTTACAAGCTAAGAAATATTTACTTTAAACGTGCGCGAATCGTCGGAGCGGTTTTGCTGGGCATCATAGTAGTATCGCTTGTATACTACGCCAATAGCAGAACTGCCTTCCTGCCATTTATTGAAGAAACTCCCCAAATTAAAAACTTCATAAGCCGTCTTTCGCTAGAAGGAGCTCAAAAGGACGCCCGCGTTGTTGTTTGGAAGGATATTTGTATACCCATGCTCAAGGAACGGCCCTGGCTAGGATACGGCCCGGAAAATTTTAATATAGGGTTTGACAAATACTACGACCCTTCGCTGCCTTCTATCAATAAAAATTCCGGCAGCTGGTGGGATAAAGCTCATAATTTTATTCTTGACACCATTTTTGCCATAGGAATACCGGGCTTAATCATATATCTTATTTTTTACGCAATCATATTCTGGAAACTCCAAAAAGAAAAAAGGGAAGAGGGCAACCAACAGTACATCATTCACCACGGTCTGCAAACGGTATTTGTTGCCTATTTTGTGAATAGTCTTTTTAGTTTCGATACGTTTGCAACCTATTTGATATTTTTCACCCTCATAAGTTATACACTTTACCTGATTTCGAATAAAAATACCCCATTAGCCGGGGCTCCCGGCATTATTACCCCAAAAACTTGGGCGGTAATACTGCTGGGGGTTATTTGTCTTCTGGCAGGCTGGTTTATCTATAATTACAATATACAACCCATGCTGGTGCAGAAAGAAGTAAATTATGCAAACTATTTCAGCAATTGCACTAATATACAGGGGCTGGAAAATGCTTTGCAAAAAAGCACGTTTCTTGATACCAATCTCCGGCTTGAATACGCCGGAGCCCTAAGAAGCTGTATTATTAAAAGAAGTATCACGGAAAAAGAGAAAGAAAGCATCGCCCAAAAGGGCGCCACCCTACTGAAAGAAGCTGTGGCAAAAGAACCTTACTATGTCCGAGCATGGATATACCTTGCGGCATACACAAACATACTGCTGGATTTGCACCCCGAAGATAAGGAATTAAACGAATCCTCTGATTATTACTTCCAAAAATCTGTTGAATTATCGCCGGGCCATTCAGAAATATACGCTGAATGGGCAAAGAGGTATATCCACATTGGAGATTACCAAAAAGCAATCGAGAAGACGGACATATGCGCTTCAATGAATCCCGCCGACCACAATTGTTATTTTTATAAAGCCGTGGCTTATATTTTTCTGAAAAACCCCACCCAAGTCCAAAAGTATTTAGCCATTACCACCGAAAAGGGCTACGACACGGATTCAAGGGAAGCATTAGAGTATCTTGCTAAGTCGTACGTTGAGCTGGCAACCAGGGAACCGGGCTATTTAAATGTGTATCAACAGATTTTATCAGTGTACCAAAAATTAACAAAACTGGATCCTGACAATTTCCAACATCACGCATCTTTAGCATATGCCTATAAAATGGCGGGGCGATACAGCGAAGCCAGGGATGAAGCATTGAAAGTAATAAAATTATCACCCAGCTCGAGGCAAAATGTGGAAGAGTTCTTAAAAAGTCTTCCTTACTAATTCTGTCACCATCCCTCTAACAAAAAACCGCCTTTCGGCGGTTTTTTGTTTTTCTGGATTCCCTACACAAGATAGGATACCAGATTGATAAGACTATTTCTTATCAAATGCACCAGCGTAGATAATTCCTCTGAATACTTTCGTACCAGCGGCAATTGTTGTTCCGTGATTTACTGAGTAACTCAACTTAGAGTCGGCAGAATCACTTAGAGACAATTGGATTGTATTACCTACTGCAGTCATTTCATGGGTATCTCCATAGACCATCAGTTTCTTGGTTTGACCCGGAGAAACTTCAAAGTCGTTGGTTGCGAATAAGAAGATAACAGATGTAGCAGCATCGGCAACTGAAATAGTTGACAAGGTGTTTCCATCTCCATCCTTCAATACCCAGTTTCCAGCCGTAGCATCAGATGTGAAGCTTGACCTTGAAATATTTACTTCAAATAGGTTAGTTTCATCATCTCTGAATGTAACATCATCCTCTCCGGAAGCTGTTACATCAAATGTTGCCAAGTGCTGTGCAGTGCTTGGGATAAGGGCGCCTGACGGAGAACCAGAGGCCAACGTAACGGTCGGTTTGGCTTCAACTACAACCATTGTGTTACCAATGGCTGATTGGGCGTCAGAATCAACTTCGCTACCTGATCCGATACCGGTGGTTTGAACCTTGTCGGTACCTTGGATAGTAGCAGTCAATGCATCGCCGCTTGATACCAACGAACCGTCAACCGGCAACAATTTTGCCTTAACCGTTACCTTAACGTTACCGTTAGCAGGTACAGTTAATTGACCGTCGTTAAGCACAATCTTAGGCGTGGTTCCGCCGGCAACTGAACCCAAAAGGGTGGTGCCATTGTAGAACCAGTATGAATCTACGGCATTACCGCCGGTTACCGCCAATTGAATGTCATCAACATCCAGGTTTTCAACGTTTGAAGCTGCTAACCTGAACACGCCGATACTAGCTGTGCTGTTGCCCAAGATTAAGTCAGCTACAGGGGTTGAAGCGTCTTTGCTGATAGTCAGCGCGCCTCCGCCCGAGTTCGTCATGGTCTGTTGGTTGGTGGTTACGTAGGTTTCAGTAATGGCACTTCCTGTTGAGGCGCCATTAGAGGTTACCGTAGCAGTGGTACCGTCAATGCTTGAAATACGAGTAGGACTGCCAGTGGTGAGGGCCCCCGCATTTAAGCTGGCTACCAATCCCACGTTAACGAATCCTCCCATAGGCACGGTGACGGTTTGGGTAAGCGTAAATGCTTGGCCCACGTCATCGCCTGCTGCGTTTCCAGTTGGGTTTTCTGAGTTGGAAATCTTAGTTTCGTACACATCGCCCCTGGCGCTATTAGCAGGTGTCAAGTCAGCCCACAAAGCCATATTGTCCAAGTCATCAGGATCTGCTCCTGTGGCTGTGGTTTGCAATACGGACATAGCGGTAACTTGTACATCTTCACCTGAGTTTACTGCGCTCAAGTTAAATGATGCCCAAAGGTAGTCTTGTGTTCCCAAGGCTACTGACCTTCCGGCCGGGCTAGCTTGTGTTGTAACAACCAAAGCGGCTGCCTTTACAGTCAAAGTATTACCGTTAACAGCTGAAGTTGGGCTTGGGGTAATAGACGAATTTGAAGTCATACCCTTTGCTGTGATTTCAGTTGATGCATCAGCAATGCCCACCTTAATGGTGTCATCTGCTGAAACCGCATCGGCAATTTTTGCCTTTACAGAATACTTATGTACTCCCACTGGGACAATGAAGGTGTCAGTGAAGGTAACGGTCGCTCCCGAAGCCAAGTCCTTAGGACCGGCAACGATAGTACCATTTTCATCATAGACAGCAACATTGGTTACTTCGGTGTAAACCATGGTGCCCAAGGTAGCAGTGACCAAGAAAGATGAAATTTTCACCGCTTCTCCTCGTGCATCTAAGTCAAATACTCCCAATAGCTTGTTATCTCCGGCTGAAACATTTCCAGTCGCAGGTGTTGAAGCTGATTTGGAAACAACTAATGCTCCAGAATTAATTGTCTGGTTAGCTGTTCCAGTACCAACCCATGAACCTGTAGCGGTAGGAGTGAGGTAATAACCATAGGTGTTACCTTTAGTTACTATTAACACTTCGGTGCCGTCTACGATATCAGCGTTGGCGGTCAAACCAGGACCATCAACGATGGTGGTTCTGATTTTAAACCTGTGAGTATTTCCTTTGGCTACAACAAGACCCAAGTTAGACCAAGAAGCCTTGCCTTCCGCGTTTAAGGAAGCTACTGTTCCCAAGCTTTTTCCGTTGGTAACGTCCCAAAGCTCAAGGTTAGATAGGTAGCTGTTGGAAACCGTACCGGCTTTTATCATGGTGATTGATTCCAAGGTAATAGCTTCGGTTGAACCGGCGGTTACTTTGAAGTTGTTCAAGGTAACTCCGACATCGCCAACATTCGGTTTGGAATCTACGGTAGTGCCGTCTTCAGCAACTGCAGCAGTACCAACAGTCAGGTTAACCACGCTCATAAGGTTACCGGTAACCGGGAATGAACCCATTACTGATGTAGCGTTAGAGGTGATGTCGCTGGCCATGGCAACTCCCAATGCGGCAGTGTTGCCGGCTGGGGCTGTCGTGGTTGAAGAAACGAATCCGGCTTTGATGTAGAAGCTCCATGAAGTATTGGCTTTAACTACCAAATTTTGTGTGAAAGTGATCAAAGCCCTGTTGTCAGTGTTTAAGCTTCCGATGCTTCCGGCATATACTCCGGTTACAGCGTCAACAACTTTGATGTTTTCTACGGCTGAGTTTGATGATAATCCAGTCCTGGTAATGTACATTTTGCTGATAGAAACGTCTCCTGAACCGGCAGTCAACGTGACCTTGGTAAAGTTGCCGTTTGCAGCATTAGGTATGCTACCCGAAGCTGGAGTATCAAAGGCCAAGCTGACGGTTAATGAACCGGCTGGACCTGTTGGTGTAGGAGTTGGAGTTGGTGTAGGAGTTGGAGTCGGTGCAGGTGTTGTTCCTGACAATGTTGCATTTATTTTTGCCCTTGTCATAGGACCAACTTGGCTTGCAGGTGTCCATCCCTGTGCTGCCTGGTATAGTTTAACAGCAGCTAAGGTTTTTGAACCAAAGTATGTTGTTTCCATTCCAACAGAACCCGCTCCTGATGCTGAGACTGGATAGCCCCAAGCATTCATTGCTGCCTGTACGCACTTTACGTCAGAACCAACAGAACCCAATGTTAAGTTCCTCGTAAGTGTAACGCCAACGCAAGCTGCAGGCATTCCAGATGATACTGTTGGGCCTTGCAATGCTTGCAATTGGGCCATCAAAATATTAATCTGGGCTGTTAATTCTGCGGCTGTCAAAGCGCCGACTGAAACAGGAGCAATCATTGCAACCATAGTTATAGCAACTGTGGCTGATATAATTGTTTGTTTTATATTCATTTTTTAATGTATGTGTTATGTTAATATGTTTTATTTCTCGTCGCGTCGACCGGTGCTAAATTAATATTAATTTAGGCTATTCGCGATTTTACGTATTAATCACGAATTAACGACTCATCAATTATTAAATGTAAGCGCGGAGATACAGCTTCCGCAGGTTATCGGTAGTTTTAATTATTCATCAACAATATCTTTTCCATCGCCATAGCGTACTTCCTTTCATTATATAATTCCAAAATTTCCTCCATTTTTTCCTGCTGTTCTAATGTTAAGGTTGCTTTTCCCTTCTGGAAGTCTTCAATCATTTGCTCATCAATAGCTTTATACAAAATATCCGAACTTTCTTTTACATCGTCCACGCTAAATACCGCCGATAAAGTTTGGTCGCCAACTATCCCCATTGCTACTTCTTTTGCCAACGACGGATCTTTTGCAATAGCATCAGTTAAATTTTTTGTAACATCGTTAAGCTCCTTAGTGGCAGAAGAAACATTTCCGTCTTTTTGAGTTTTTACTACCGCTAAATCTTGGGATTTTTTCTTTATAGTTTCAAACGCAACTTTTATGTCAGTTTCTCTGGTTAAAGCGGCTTGAGATTCTTCAGTCATCTCTTCAACTGAGAATAAGGTATCGCCAGGAAGTGTATACTGAGTAAGTCCAAATGCTCCCGCAAATATAAATAACAAAGCTGCAAACGAATACGCCATCTTGTTGTTATAAGCGAATCTGAATGCGTTTGAGGAGAACCCCATAAAACTGGTTTGGACAGGATTGTTGTAAGCAACTTTAGTTTCTGTCTGCGCCGACAGATTGAAAATTCCATTTTTTGCCAAAATAACCCAGTCTTTTCTGGGTTTGATTTGCTTGAGTGCCTGGAGTTTGGAAATGAGTTGCTTTTCTGTCATTATAATGAAGACGAAAAAGGAGTTAATTTGTTACAGTTTTAGGATTCCTCGTGTAGCTGATCTTTAAGAGCTTTTAAACCCCGATGAATCATCACCCTAATTGTCCCAACGGGCTTGTCTAAAATTTCTGCTATCTGTTCGGGATGCATATCCTCTAAATAGTGCCAAATAAGCACGTCTTGGTACTCTTTCTTTAAGCCCTGAATAGATAACTTGATTACCTCAATATCTGAACTTAAAACCGCCTTTTCATACGTATTTGCCCTTACATCAATTACTTCGGGGATAGCATCATGGGAAACCGTGCTTTTCTTGGCCTTTTCTCTATAGTGATCCGTTACGGCATTCCGGGCTATTTGGTACAAAAAAGCGTTCATATTCTTAATACCCGCCTGGTCTTTTTGGTAGGTTTCCCAACCACTTAGAAACACCTTAGAAGTAATATCTTCAGCTATCTCTTGAGAATTTACTTTCAAATAAACAAACCGGTATATTTTTTCAATATATTGGTCGTAAACCTGACTGAATTGTTCACTAATACTATCCATATATTATATTATAAATAATCAATAAAGTCAACTTTAAATGGGTCAATTGATGGGACATTTTACCTACTTGATAGGACATTTCTATGTCCTATCTATTTAATTTGGTAAGAAACTTGATTCCACTCCCCGACTCTCAATATTCTATCTTTTTTTAACAAATCATCCAAATCGCGCCTGATAGTTCTTTTTGTCACATCTGGCAATTCTTTTATAATGTCAGCAACTTGGGCTTTCCCCTTTTTGGTCAACATTTTTATAATTTTCTCTTGCCTGTCTGAATATTCGCCCCGATCGGTCGGCTTTTTTACAATGATTGGGGAAATTTTCTTTTCTGTTTCAGGAATAAGCTGCGAAGTTTTACTTATTTGCGCATCCTGAACTTTTCCTAGTATCTGTACCGGTTTAACTACTATTTTTTTGACATCAATTTGTTTTTTAATGTGATCGTACTCCCTGGTGACAATTAACAGATTGATATCGCTTATCCAACCTTGCTGTTTGCCGATTTTCAGGTAACTTTCCAAAATTTCTATATTTTCCACGAGCCGTTCAGCAAATTTTTCCCGTTCGGGTGAAAGATATTTTTTTAAAGAAAGCCACCCCTGGTTATCAAATACCAATCTTGAATTTGCTAATATTTCCAACGCTTTTTCCTTGGCTTTGTTTTTTAGTGGGTCACCCTCTGGAAAAAAATCCAAAAGCCGGTAAACCGCATCGGTTATTTTTACGAAATTGTCTTCCATGTTTTGATTCTTTACCCTGCCAAATCGTTCCGTTAAATCTATCAAAAAACAACCCCAAAGTCAAAGAAGACAATTGGTCATTTTACCACAATTCGTCCAACCTTTCACATGTGGATAATTGCTTTGAATTATAATCTAGGTTTTTGGCGTACCTCCAGTAT
>Ga0209542_10005782_pt1 | contig 24445 bp, 23 predicted proteins | sample RifCSPhighO2_01_FD_184028 | JGI IMG/M metagenome (GOLD analysis project Ga0209542, IMG submission 184028) | Soil microbial communities from Rifle, Colorado - Rifle CSP2_plank highO2_0.1 (SPAdes) (version 2) | ecosystem: Environmental > Terrestrial > Deep subsurface > Rock core/Sediment ...
ACATATCTGTGAAAAACTAGATGGGATGTTTGCATTTGCACTATGGGATAAGAAGAAAAAATTACTCTTTATTGCAAGGGATAGAATTGGCAAAAAACCATTATATTATTCAATAAAAGATAACAACGTAATCTTTGCATCAGAGATAAAAGCCATCTTAGAAACAGGCATTTCAAAAGAAATAGACAGAAATGCGCTTCTCAACATAATAAGTAGTAGATTTTCTCCTGGAAACGATACCATTTTTTCAGAAATCAAAAAACTGCCCCCTGGTACTTATGGCATTTTCTCAAAAGGCAAATTAAAAATATTTCCTTACTGGCAAATCCCCCAGCTAACAGAAAAGATAAACCCTTCAGTTAAAGATATTGATTTTCTAATGGAATCATCAGTAGAAAAAAGATTAATCTCTGATGTACCATTAGGTGTTTTTTTATCTGGAGGTTTAGATTCAAGTGCAATAGTCTCATATATGGCTCGAAAGACAGATAAAATAAAGACTTTTTCAGTCGGATTTACAGAAGGAATTGATGAATCAAAATATGCTAGAATAGTTGCAGAGCATTTTAAAACAGACCACACAGAGATAATATTAGACAAGGAAATGCTTTCTTATCTACCCAAAGTAGTTTATCATTTAGATGAGCCAATATCAGACCCCGCAACACTTCCAACTTACTTGCTTTCAAAAGAAGTTTCCAAGCATGTAAAAGTAGCATTATCAGGAGAAGGAGGAGACGAAGTATTTGGAGGTTATGATACTGTAACCAGATTAGACTTATTAAAAAGAATAAATAAAAGAAATACAATTTTAAGAAATTTTGGAGCACATTTGCTTAATGGAGCATCAATATTTACAAAATACCCAAAAAAACAGATACTAAAATTTGGAGCCGAGTTAGCAAGTAGTAAAACAATAGAAGAGGCATACAAAAAATTATATTATTTTCCTTTTAATAATAAAGAAATAAAAGAATATATGGGAAATGATATTCCAGAAATTATTGATAAATATCTTGAAAAAGATTTATATAAGACATCCATAAATTTTTATTTCAATGAATGGCTCCCTAATGACTTGTTGATGAAAGTTGATAAAACTTCAATGGCTCATGGTCTGGAAATAAGGACACCTTTTCTAGATAAAGACCTTATAGAATACTTTTTTTCTATTCCAAGGACTCATAAAATAAACAGAGGCATATTCAAAAAAACAGTATCGCCACATCTACCAAAGATAATATCTAATAGGAGGAAACAAGGCTTCAGTCTTCCTATTTCAACATGGTTCACAAATAAAGACTTTCTTAACAGAGTTACACCACATATAGAAGATTTAAAGAAAAGAAATTTATTCAATTCCAATAAGCTAGACAATCTCATAAAAAACCCTACATTTTACAGAAACGACCATAAATTATGGACATTATTAAATTTGGAATTATGGCATAAAATATATATAGATAACATAAATTATCAAAAAATAGATCTGTAAAATGGCAAATAAAATAGAAGTTAGCATAATACTTGCATTATATAATGGAGAAAGAACACTTAATGATTTTTTAGAATCTGTATTCTCGCAGGACTATCCTAAAAATAAATTTGAATTATTAATATTTGATGGAGGTTCAACAGATAAATCTCTATCCATAATTAAAAAATTTGAAAAAGACAATAAAAACTTGAGACTAATTCACAATCCAAAAAAACTAGGAGAAGGAATAGGGATGGGTAAAGATACCGGAAGAAAAATAGCAAATGGAAAATTTGTAGTTTATTTAGACCATGACAACATAATACATGGAAAAAATTGGTTAGAAAACATAATTTATCCTTTGCAAAAAGACAAAACGATAATGGCCTCTCAATCATTAACAACTTACAAAAAAGATAATGATCCATTTACAAAGTTCATAAATTATACGGGAGTAGAAGATCCATTCGCAATACCTTTCTCTTTAGTTTCTCAAGTCCTATTAAATCCTCAAGATTTTAAATTAATAGAAAATAAATATTATATTTACCAGCTCCCTAAGAAAAATTTGCTATTTGGAGGCTCAAATGGATGTGCTTATAGAAAAGAAGTCTTTGATATAATTGGCGGACACACAAGGGATTTAGACATATTCACAAGCATGGCAGAAAAAAATATGAAAGTTGCCATACCCAAAGAGGCAAAATTAATTCACAAAACCGCTCCAGATTTCGGAGCCTTCCTAAAGAAGCGTTGGAGATATACATTTAACTTATATGTTAACGAATACAAAACCAGAAAGTACAGATGGATAGAAAAAGGATTCAGACCTAAGATATCTTTTGCATTGAGAGTGTTATATAACTTAAGTATTGTTGGTCCATTTTTTGAGTTTTTACCTAAAGCCTTGAAGAGAAGAGAAGCATTTATCACCCTTTACCCATTATATATATTTTATACGACTTTCATTTATTCAATTGGAACATTAATCTATTTTAAAAATTTCCTTAAATATGTTGAGCAGAGTACCCTATAATTTATAAACGTCTTTTTTCTATCTAAAACATGGGTGAATCTGTAAACCAATTAGTTGAAAAGTTAAATTCTATGCCTAAAAAAAAAGTGGCTTTGATAAATCCGCCATCATTTTTTTTGACAGATGACAAAGTATTTTCTTCATTAGGTTTGCTTAGTCTAGCAGGTGTTTTGGGCAGAACACACCATCAAGCAAGATTTTACGATTTAGCTGGTCGCGAAGATTATCTTGCAGAAATGCAAAGAATAGTAAATGAAAGCCAAGCAGATGTTTATGGAATAACTTCAACATCTCCCCAATATTCTTATGCGTTACAAATTCAAAGAGCTATAAGGGAAGCAAGCCCTTATCCAGTGAAAGTTGCCATTGGAGGCCCACATGCCTCAATGATGTCAAGTTTGCGTCAAAAAAGTGTTTCTAAATATGGAAAAGATAAAGCTTATGCTCAAGAAAAAAATTTAGAAACACTTGAGGCATTTGACCAAATAATAGAAGGTGAAGAAGGGGGTTTAGTACATTTACTCGGAGATAGTAAAGAACGTTGGGTTAATGGTGGAATCCTATCAGATTTAGACGGCCTTCCTATTTTACCAAGAGAGCTTATAGATATGAAATCTTATTTGTTTGATAAAAATGGCAAACCAAAATTTGATATTGATGGAAGCCCAGCAACTAGCTTAATGTCTCAAAGAGGTTGTCCTTATGGATGTAATTTCTGTTCTGGCAGAGACGTTGCACAATACAGACAAATGAGAGTAAATGGACAATTTAGAGCACAATCTCCAGATAGAGTAATCGCGGAACTGAATCATATTAACCAACAATTTGGAGTTAAGGGCTTTATGTTTTACGATGATGAGCTTAACCTAGTTCCTGATAGGACATTTTCATTATTAGATGCGTTAATAAAAAATAATAAAGAGCGTCAGGCAAGAGGTCTTGACCAGTATAGCTTTAGAGGATTTGTTAAGAGTGAGCAAGTGGTTAAACATCCTAAAATATTGCCTGCCATGAAAGAAGCAGGATTCTCAGAATTGCTTTCAGGTTTTGAGAGTGGCTCAGATAGACTGTTAAGAACTATCATCAAGAAAAACACAACTAGAGACATCAATCTAAAGTGTGCTAGACTCGCATTTGATGCTGGGATGAGTGTCAAAGCACTTACCATGGTAGGTCATCCAACCGAAAAACGAGAAGACCTAGAGCATACAATGTCATTTTTAGATTCTGTTGGTAAAATGGCAAAAGAAAAAGAAATGCCTTGGAATTTTGATTTGACAGTTCTCTGCCCATACCCTGGTTCTCCAATATATGATAACTTAATACCAAATACCGGCAAATTCAGCGAAAGCTACGGGAGAGTCTTAGGAGATGGAGAGTTATATGTAAGAGATATTGATTTTGGCGCAGATCAGTCAGCATATAAGACTGCCACTGGAGAGAACCAAGTGTACATAAGGACAAATGAATTATCAAGTGAAGAATTGCTAGAATTTAGAAATAAAATAGATAGCAATTTAAGAGAAAAATATGGATTGAAGGGATTTGCACGCGCAGAAAAAGATATAATGCATTCTATGGGGCAGTCTTAATAGATTTTATTATAATATCTAGACCAGTTTTATTAAATTGTCTATAAGTATTTCCAGGTATTTTTTCCAACGTGAGAAATTTTTTATTTCTATTTAATATGAATTTGTAAAACAAATGTAAATACAAATTGAAAAACATGCTCCAATTTTCTACGACATTAAAATGTTTTATACTAAATCCAGTTTCTTTTAATAGTTCTATTATTTTATCATTGCAATAATGTCTTTTATGCTGGGTATAAAGCAAGGGGTTGAATATATGTAAAAAGGATTTATTTGGCACAGCAATTATTAATGAACCTTTAGGATGCAATAGTTTGTTTAATTTAATCAGAGCTCCTTTGTCATCATCAAGGTGTTCTAAAACCTCAAGTATCATTATTTTTGTGAAATGATTATTTGGTAAATTAATTTTTTTTGTTATATCTGCATTTATGAGTTTGCTTTTATTTAGAATTTTACCAGCTTTTTCTAATTTTATGTTATCCAAATCTAAAATCCAACATTCTTTAGCTAAATTTTGAATCCTTTTCTCTAAAGTGGGAATATTTGATACGCCTATTATCAAAACATTATCTTTTTTGCTCAAGTCAAGTAAATTAATGATATAGTCTTCTCTATTATTCGCAAAAGGTTCTTTCATATTTCATCAATTACATTTCTTATTTTATTTTGCAAGTCATGTAGTCCATCCAAATTTATTTTTGGTTTTTTATTATAATTAATAAGCAGTTTTGGAGTAAACTCATTCATATCTCTCACAAGTAAAACATTAGCTTTCTTAGAGAAATATTCGGCAAACTCCACTTGATGATCATTAATATGTTCATTATATTTACTCTCTCTAGGCACAGTGATAACTGGCTTTCCATAATTTAATATAAATTCAATTAATGAAGTAGCAGATTGAGCAATTACAATTCTAGCATTCTTATAATAATGATCCATATCATCTGTAAATTCAAAAAATTCAACATTTTTTGGAACATATTTGGTGAACCCTCTTTGAATTATAATTTTCTCTTTAATTTTAGGAGCTATTTCATCAATTCTTTTAATAAGTCTGTCAAATTGGTCAGTATGCGTTCCTACAGTAACAAAAATCATACTATCCCTCCTACATATTTTGCTTTTTTACCATATTTAGGAGCCATCTGTTTATGTTGGACCCAAAACTCTTTTGAGAAAAGATAGCAGGCTTTTGCTGACCAGTTAGGAGTTTTTACCCTAATAACTGTATCGATAAACACGCTCTTTATTCCCAAAATTTTGCATGCAATAACGGCTGGAATTGAAATTTGAGCACCGTTTGTGAAAATTAAATCTATCTTTTCTTTTTTCAATATATTAACTAATTCAAACATGGCCTTCATATAAATAAAAGGATTAAGTTTAAGAAGAACATCTTTTTCTAAAAAATAAGTTGTATGCTTTCCTAAAAAAGACCTGGCTTTTACCTTTGGCTTCAAATCTTCAGTTATAAGAATGCAATTATCATTTCCAATTACTTTTTCAGTGAATAAAAGTTTCATTTGCCCAAGATGACCTCCTTGAGATGAAATAATCGCTATATTCTTTACCATGTTATTTTGAAGGTTTGAAGAAACCTATAAATTTATCATAAACTCTTATCATCTTCCTGAAAGGAGAATTTAATAATCTAAGCCTCACAACCGCTAATGCCATCCATGGACCAGACTTCCAAAAGTTTATAGTAGAATATTCTTGGTTTGACCAAACAGTTGGGATTTCTTTTATTTTAAATTCATTCTTGCAAAATAGATAGAGCAATTCTATATCAAACGCCCAACTAGTCATTCCAATTTTATCTATGACTTTTTTCAGCGCATCTGCCCTAAATATTTTAGCACCACATTGCGTGTCTCTAAATGGAATCAGAAGAATAGACCTAATAAAAGCATTATAAATTCTAGATGCAATAACTCTAGATAGTGTGTTTCTTGGAGTTAATTTAGAGCCAGGAATGTATCGACTGGCAATAACCCCATCATAACTTCCGATGCCTGTTAATAATCTATTAAACTCTTCAGCGGTTGTAGACATATCTGCATCAACAAAGCCAATATAGTTATAATTTTTTTTTAAAGCATGTTTAAAGCCTTCTATAACCGCAAATCCCTTACCTCCTTTAACAAATTCAAGAATTTCTAAGTTTTTTTGTTTATATTTCTTAACCACTTCTTTAGTTCCATCAGAGCATGCGTTAAGCACAACAATTATATCTATATCTTTATTTTTTTTAAAATAAGAAATATAAGATTTTAGTTTTCCTCCGATTCTCTTCTCTTCATTATGTGTTGGAATGATAATTGCTAATTTATGCATATCGTGGCTTAGGCAATAGTATTTTAAATATGTCGGTTGGCCCTAGAAAATAAAATGGCTCCAATTAAGAAGATTACAGAAGATCCAATAAACGCAATAGAAAACATTTTCAGACTTTGGCTAAATAATAAGAGCAACAATAATTGAATAAAATTACACACTGTAAGAAAACCATATTTTCTAATTTTTCCAATCGAAAGCTGGTACAAAAGAATTACATTCGCAATAGAAATTATACTAAATGCAGTACCAAGATAAAACAGAACGCTTGAAGAGTCAGGAATATTTTTTCCGGAAAATAGTAGCACTATCCAATCAGAAAATAAGTAAAATACAGTTAGTATTCCCAAAATAAGTATTGCCAAGATAAGAATTGTTGTCGCAAAAACATCTCCTCTTAACTTTCCTTGTTTATTAGATTCTGCAGATAATGGAAACATAGCCTTGCCAATAGGAACAGAACTCCAAAATATAACTTTACCTAAAATAGAAGCTATCGCATAAGATCCAGCTATTTCGGGACTAAAAAGTATTTTAGCTAAGATTACATCAGCACTATAAAATAAAACAACAATAGCAGTAATAAATATTGTTGGCTTAGCATAAGAGTAAATCCCATCAGCGTTGAATTTTTCATCTTCCGACTTGTAAATGTCTCTTAATGAAATAAACGACAAAACAAACGCAACTAAAGTTCCTAAAACAACTCCTATAATAGCCCCATATACTTTCCATCCAATAAGCACCAATCCAATGCTAAACAAGATCTTAAGAAGGGATTCAACAACTAAATTAGTCCCAAGACCAAAGAAGTTTTTACGCCCTTGTATTGCTCCCCTAGAAACTGGTAACAGAAAAACAATATACATCACAAGGCCATTAATTGCAAGCAAAAAGTAAGGAATCTTTGACAAATATGATAAAAATAACGAAAGTAGCAAATATACTCCAAGTAATTTAAGTCCTAAAATGCTACCTTTTTTCATAGACCTGTTTAAAAGATTTTTCAATTGCCCTTTATTTTCAATACTAGCTGTATATTTAGCAATTACAGTTTGTATTGACTCAGAAAAAACTGAAAAAATATAAATTATGGAAAAAAGAGCTGCTAAAATACCATACTCTACAATAGAAAGAAATCTAGCCATTGCAAACTGGTAGATAAAATTAAAGAAATTAAAGAGTCCAAAAGCAATAAACAAAACAATACTTCCCTTTATAACTTTTTTGTTTAACATATGTTGTTTTAGAATAGATTATTTTTAAATTAACCTTATGCAAAAATAAGGTCTGCAGGATACTCCGTCTTTAAGAAATCTTCATTGAATCTAATGTTTGAAGGATAGTTAATTTCCCATATTTTTATAGGACCTCTAAATTCATTGAAGAAAACGAAATCCCCAGAGATAGCATTTTGAGACTTTAAGACATTAACAATATAATCTGGTTCGGAATGTGCCAGTTTAAAGTTATTGTTATTTTCACCATAAAGATAAAATCTCGCAACATTACTCATAACAGTCCTCGGGCTAAGATAAAGAACTGCTCCTCTAGGGTCAACATCTCCACCTCCTTGACTATTCAAAGAAACCCTAGGATATATAAAAGCCCCCGCATTAATGCCCTTTTTAGTGTCAACTAAACCAGTTTTTTGATCCCAATAATATCTAAGAGGAATTTGATAAGTCTTATCATTTAAGAAATATATCCCGAAGACTTCAGAAACAAGGCTTTCATCATTGACAGAAACAATCACTGCAGCAATGTAAGATTTACCTTCTGGTAAGAATATTTCAGTTCCATTTAGTTCATACTTCAAGTCTTGATCTATTATAGAACCACCAGGATAAACAAAAACAGTAGTATTTTTACGTTCAGTGGTCTGAGAACTATCTTTTAGAAGGGTAGGTATCCAGCTTCTCCTGTCATAACTTTCATCAGATCCAATGCTTGAAAATGCAGAATACTTGCCTATATCCGTAGAGTCTATCAAAAAGTGACTTACATTATGGGCATAAAGGAAATCAAGAGTTTTGGAAAAATTAGTTTCAGTTAATCCATGTCTACCCATTAAGTAATTCCAATAACCGATATGGTTTGCTCCATCAAGCACAGTGGCTCTCTCACCAATAGACTGGAGCCAATATCCATAGTCCCACCAGTGTCCAAACACTGAATTTGTAGTAGTGTTCTCTCTGACCCATGCCATTGCTTTCTGCCATTGCTGATTATAAGCAGAAGGAACATAGTTTTCAGATAAACTCTTACTGCCAGAATAATGGTTAAATCCTGCAAAAAGGACTAAAAAAATAATCAGTGCATAAATTAAATTTTTTAAAGTGATTGAATTTTTATTTTTTATAGAGTTATAAACTTTATTTGTTGATTTTACAAAAATATAGCCTAAAAACATAGAAGCAGGAGGAACAAGCATTAAAACCAGTCTAACTGAAGATCTTGCTGACTGCAAGGAGATGGCCAAAAAGACCAGTGCAAATAAATATCCAATTGTAATATTGATTTGATTAATCTCCTTTTTATACGAGAAATATATAAAACCCGCAAATAAAAGTAACATCCCTGCGAAATAAAATAATATGCTAATCAGGTTTGTTCCATTCAATATGCTTTCTGGTCTGTATTTTGTTAGTATTATTGCTAGGAAGAAAACTGCCCAAAGCCATGTCATAACTAAAAGATTTTTTTTATTTTTAAAAAATTCCTTGAAAGCTTTGTAGAAAATAATTATTGATGAAAGAAAAGTCAGTGAAAGTAAGAGGGGAATAGCTTGAATATAAGGTCCAAAATTTGTAGCCCATTCAACAAAAAATGGTTCTCTGTTTTCAGCAACTGTTTGAACAAGTCTTGCTGGATTTGGTTTGAATATGCTAAAAAATCTTTCCAAGGTTAAGAAAATGAAATCAATTCCGATAAAAATGGTCCCTACTATTGTTAGTAATATTGCAGAATATATTAAAGAAGTAATTTTGGGATAATTCTTTAAGTGATAGGGTATGAATTTGAATAATTTCTTATGCAGAACATAATCTATAATCAATATAGAAGATGTGAATACTGTAAGCATCCAATCAATGCTGGCTAGATTGCTAATCCCAAATCTAGGAAAGAAAATGAGTGGCAAGAGAAATATGGGTATGATAAATAAGTAATAAGAAATTATTTTTCTTAAATTAGCTGAATCCAACATAAAAAACACCAACATTAAAGAGCTTGCTATTATCAAAATATATCCATATCCTCCCCAGGTCAGAGCCATTAATCCTCCCATAACCCCTCCCGCAAAAGATAGTATATATTGATTTAATTTTTTATCTTGTCTCCAACCTTTAAGAAATAGATAAAATGCCATGAAAAAGAAAAAGAATGCTGCAGATTCCTTTTCTGGAATTCCAGCAATAGTTCTTGGTACGAAGGCGGCAATAACTGAGAGAAATAATGATGCAACAACTGCCATGTAACCTGCGTTTGCCTTACCTGCACTTTCTATGAATGCTTCCCTAGTCATTAAGAAAAAGGCGATTACTGTTAAAGCAAACATGAAAACCGGAAATATTACTGCCGACTGTTCAACAGATCCACTTCCAAATATTAGTGCAATTTTGTGAAAGATGGCAATTAAATGGTGTAATAAAGGGTATTCTAAACCAGTATTAAATCCTAAAGGAACATAGCGCATAGGGTCTATTTCAAATAAGCTACCGTTTTCAACAATGTATTTTGCCCACCTTAAGAACAAAAATGGATCTAAATCAGGTCCCAAAGTCCATCCTCCAGTGGTTACATCTCTTAAACCTGGAAGATTACGTGTGCGTATCCAAACAGCTAAGTAGACTACCACAGTAAGAAGAATATAAACTATCCAATCTGTTTTTTTTCTAATAAATTCGATAACCCTTTTTTGTCTTTGGGCAATCAAATCGCTGTTTTGAGAGTTATGCATTATTTAACTGATAAATTATCTTATTTAAAGCTTGCCTGAAATTACTTCACAGCTTCCACAGTATAGCCCATTGTCCATTCTCTTTTTTTATCGAAAGAGTCCATATGAAATAGAATTAGTGGAAAGATTATTTGAGTGAAAGGGTAACCTATAATTGTCAGAGAGTAGTACAGTATTTTGTTTTTTTTGACTTGCTCTAAAAGATTATTAAATCGTAGGGCATCAGCAAGAAACCAAAAGTATCCACCCATTGGAGTTATTTTATACTTAGAAAATCCTGCTTTCTTAAGAAGACTCTTCAGACCATAATATGTAAAATAAAAATAATTATGAGGTGCCTGATGAATGCGCCATGATTGAGGAGTCGTAAGAAATAGTTTTCCACCTTTTTTCAGGATTCTATAAAATTCATCAATTACTTTTTGAGGGTCTTCCACATGTTCAAGGACCTCTGTACTAAGCACAGAGTCATAGGCATAGTCTTTTCTAGGGATATTTGCCAAAGAACATACAAAGTCAAGGCAGTTGTAGTTGTCTACAACATCTGTAGATTCATATTTGCAGTGCTTGAAGAAATGCTTGTAAGGACAAGGTCCCGCACCAGCATCAAGAACAGTGCTTTCACTTTTAAGGCTACATGCGGATTTTTCAACAAATTTTTCTATGGCGTAGCGTCTTGGGTTAAACTTCAGACGCAACGATTTTGGAACCAAATTAATAATCCTTTGAATATATTTTACTCTTCCAGTTATAATATCTATCTTAGTCATGATATCTCTATTTTTTACAAATTATTAAATCTACCCATAAACTTATAACAATATCCCTTATACAAAATTTATGGACTACAAAGTTTGTATTCTTGCAGCAGGAATTGGGAAAAGAATGGATTATTTTACTAAGACTTTTAATAAAGCTCTTATTCCTGTTCAAGGTAAACCTGCTATTTGCCATATAATTGAAAAATTCTCTAAAAGTATAGAAATAGTTATTGCTCTTGGATACAAGAAAGAAACAATTGTAGATTATCTATTCGCTGCATACCCAGATAGAAAGTTAACTTTTGTAGAAGTGGATAAATATACTGGTCCAGGAACAGGACCTGGTTATTCCTTACTTGCTTGTAAATCTCATCTTCAAACTCCATTCATTTTCTTATCTGTTGATACTCTTGTAAGTGAAGATATTCCTTCTCCAAACAGGAACTGGTTTGGTCTTGCAGAAGTTTTTGACGCCTCGAGATTTTGCTCTGCTAAAATAAATGAAACTACTATGAAGATAACAAGAATAGATGACAAAGTAAAAGTAGATGGGAATTTAGCATTTATTGGACTAGCAGGAGTCTATGACTACACTCATTTCTGGCAAAATCTAGCATCCAACAAAGAGATTATCGCAGGAGAGGTCCAAGTATCAAATGGTTTCAAGTCTCTTATTGAAAAGAATATGTTTGGAGAAGTCTTCACATGGTTTGATACAGGCACACCTTCCTCATATCAGCATGCTCAAGAAAATTATCCTATTGGTAAAGGTTACAATGGTTTGTAATGGTATATTTTATAAACGGATAATAGGCATCTAATAAAATGAAACTTAATTTAGTAATTGATGTTGATGGAGTAATGACTACAGGTCAATTTATCTACTCTTCTAAAGGTAAAGAATACAAAGTATTTGGCCCCCATGATGCAGATGGTTTAAAGTTAATTAGGAATAAAGTGAATATTTTTTTTGTCACAGCCGATAAAAGAGGTTTCCATATTTCAGAAAAAAGAATAAAAGATATGGGTTATAAATTGATTTTAGTACCAGAAGGAGACAGATACAAGTTTATTAATGAAAAATTTGGATTGGATAAAACAATTTTCATAGGTGATGGAATATTTGATGCTCCAATCATCAGAGACTGTAAATTTGGAATCGCTCCTCAAAATGCAAGGATAGAAGCCAAAAAATGGGCCAAATATGTAACTCCTTCAAAATCAGCAGAAGGAGCAGTTTGTGATGCCTGCATAAAAATTAATAAGGTTCTACTTTCAAATAATTAAGATGTTTCCGGAGTTTTTAGAAATCGCAAAAATAGCTGCTATTAAAAGTGGAAGAATAATTCTTGAGTATTTTAATAAAGATTTAGTCTTTGAAGAGAAGAAGGATAAAACATTTGTAAGTATTGCAGATAAAGAATCAGAGGAAATTATAAAAAAGACAATTCTTGATAAATTTCCAAAACATTCTATAATTGGAGAAGAAACTGGAAAATCAGACAACAGCAGAGAATTTATTTGGCATATAGACCCATTGGATGGAACAAGCAATTTCAAGAATAAAATACCTTATTGTTGTGTTTCAATAGGATTGGAAAATAACGGAAAATTTATTTTAGGGGTAATCTATAATCCATTTTTAGATGAGCTTTACCATGCGGAAGAAGGAAATGGAGCATATCTAAACGAAAAAAGGATTCATGTCAATAATCAACTATTATCAGAAGGAATAATTGTCATCGATTCCTCATTTAGCGGAAAAAGGGCGGAAATAAAGTCAGTCATGCTCAAAGATTTAACAAGACTTACTTCAAGGTTTAGAATGACTGGAAGCAATGCATTGCAACTTGCAGAATTATCAAAAGGATCTTATTATGCCTCGATATCAGATCATCTGAATAGCTATGATTTTATCGCAGGATTAGTTATTGCAAAAGAGGCAGGCGCAATAGTTACAGACCAATATGGAAACTCTCCAAGCACAAATTCTAAAGTAATTATAGCCTCAAATAATAAAGTAAATCATGAAATTTTGATTAGTCTTGCAAAAAAATACTACTCCGAATATTGACAAAGACTCATAAAAGTTTAAATATCTCTTTTATCTAAATTCAACGTTATGTAAAGGCGGATAAGGGCATTTGTCTTTTGGAAAATGCTGTAAGATCGCTCAAAGACATAATAGGTTAGAAGATGAATTACAAAGTATGCATACTAGCGGCTGGAGTATCTAAAGGAATGGGACCTCTTTCTGAGCACATTAACAGAGCCATTCTCCCAATTAATTTTAAAGCGGTTATTTCCCATATAATAGAGAAATTTCCAGAAAACATAGAGATAGTGATTGCAGTAGGTCACAAAAAAGAAACCATACAAGATTATGTCTCTTTAACGCATCCTGAAAGAAAAATAACTTTTGTTGAAATAGATAACTATCTTGGCCCAGGAACTGGTCCAGGTTACTCACTATTAGCATGCAAGTCTCATTTACAATGTCCTTTCATATTTTTTGCAGCAGATACTCTAGTCTTAGAAAAAATTCCAGATCCAAGTGAAAATTGGTTTGGTATAGCACCCGTGAAAGAAACAGAAAGATTTTGCACAGTTAAAATAAAAAACAATTTAATCTATCAGCTTGACGATAAAATAAAGACTGACAGCAAATTCGCTTTTATCGGCTTAGCAGGAATAAAAGACCATGAAGCCTTTTTTAACGCTCTCGAAAGCAACAAAGAGCCGATAAGTGGAGAAATTCAAGTATCCAATGGTTTTAAAAAACTAATCGAATATAAATTGGTTCCTGTAGGTTTTACATGGTTTGACACAGGAAATTTAGAAAGTTATATCGAGACAAATAAGAACTTTTCAGGAGGAGAAAAAAGTTTTGATTTCAGCAAAGGAAATGAATTTATTTATTTTGTTAATGGGAAAGTTATTAAATATTTTGTTGACAAAAATATTACTGAGAATAGGCATAAAAGGTCTAAAAAATTAAAAGGGTTTTGTCCGGAAATAAAAGGAGTCAAGGGAAATTTTTATTCATATGATAAGATTGATGGTCAGGTAATGTACAATGTTTTGAATAAACAGTTAGTTAAGGATTTCTTGTATTGGATGAGGACAAACATATGGAAAGCTATTGAAATATCCGAAGAGGATGTAAAGAAGTTCCAAGAAGCATGTGTTAAATTCTACAAAGATAAAACTTTAGAAAGATTGAAAAAATTTTATGATAAATCTGGAATTGTAGATGATTGGAGCATAATAAACGGAGTACAGGTTCCCCCATTAAGAGAAATGATTGATAAAATTGATTGGAATTATATCACTTCAGGCATACCGGTAAACTTTCATGGAGACTTGCAGTTTGATAACATATTAGTATCTAGAAATCAAAATAACATAGCTAAATTTACGATATTAGATTGGAGGCAGGATTTTGGAGGATTAGTAGACTATGGAGATTTGTATTATGATCTAGCAAAAATGTACGGAGGTGTAAACATATCATATCAATTGATAAAAAAAGGTGGATTTTCATTTGATATGAGCGGACAGAGTGTTTACTATAATTATTCCATCGGTAGTGATCTTCTAGACGCTAAAGAAGAAGTAGAGGAATTTATTACTAAAAATGGGCATGATATGAAAAAAGTAAAGTTAATAATGGCAATAGTATTTCTGAACATGGCCCCAATGCATAACCATCCATTTGACATGATGATTTATTACATGGGGAAAAATAAACTTTATAGTTCATTAAAAGAACTAGGAATATACACATGATAAATTCAAATTTAGGGATAGGTCCAATGAGCCCAGAAATAATAGAAGCAGTATATAGATATTCTAATTATATGAGGAAACCTCTTATGCTCATAGCTTCAAAGAACCAAATAGATCACTCAGGAGGCTATGTGAATAAATGGACCACAAAAGAATACTCTGAGTTTCTTAGAACAATGAAGGAAAAATATCCTCAGAGTTCAGTTACGATTTGCAGAGATCATTGTGGACCTGGCTTTAATGGAAATCACGATTTAGATGATGTATACAAGACTATAAAGGCAGATGTGGAAAACGGTTTTGATTTAATCCATATAGATTTCTGCCACATGAAAAGCGAAAGGAACTATGTTTTAGATGAAGCAAAAAAAGCGATAGAGTATTGTATTTCACTAAATCCTCAAATAAAATTGGAAATTGGCACAGATGAAAACATGGCTACCCACTATAGTCTAGCGAACTTAAATGAAATAGAGAATGAGATTGATTTTTTCACGACTTTTTGTAAACCAGAATTTTTTGTGGTTCAGACAGGTAGTTTGGTAAAGGAAATAGAACAAGTTGGAAATTTCAACAAAGATTTTGTTAAAGAAATTTCAGATAAACTTGAAAAAAAAGGAATCAAATTAAAAGAGCACAATGCAGATTATCTGACTAAAGAAGAAATTTCAGAAAGAAATGGGATTGTTGGTGCAATGAATATAGCTCCTCAATTGGGAGTTGTCCAAACAAAAACAGTTTTGGAAAGATGCCTTATTTATGGGATTAAGTTTAATGACTTTATTGAAGAAGTTTATCAAGGTAAAAAATGGAAAAAATGGCTTCACAATAACACCGAAGAAAACAAGTTTTTATGTGCAATAATCTCAGGCCACTATCATTTCAGTTCAGATGTCTACAAGAAGATAATAGCAGAGCTTAGCAAATGCGAAGATATACACGAAACAATAATAAATAATATAATGTCTGTAATAGATCATTATCAGAGGGCTCAAAATGGCATTTGAAAATATTCCAGTTTCCTTAGACATTTATGGAAAGCCCGTAAAGGTTGTAAATAAACCATGGGGCAGGGAAGAATGGTTGCATTTAGATGATAAATACTGTTACAAAAGGATACTGATAAAAGCTGGAACAAGCACAAGTTTTCAATATCATGAAAGGAAGCAAGAAACAAACTACCTTATATCTGGAAGAGCAGAATTTTGGCTTGAGAATGATAATGGGGAAATTGAGAAAAAAGAAGTTGGCCCAGGAACCTCTATGACCGTAATGCCCCCTAGAAAACACAGAGTCATTGCCTTAACAGACATAATTCTAATGGAATCTTCAACTCCTGAAGTTGATGATGTTGTCAGAATACAAGATGATTATGAAAGACAAGATGGAAGAATAGATTCAGAGCACAGAGAACAATAAGGGTTTTAAACCACCATTTAATTTCATAACTATGAAAGTTTCATCAATAGATATTATATTCACAGGTCTTATAAGGGAGCATGAAATTTTCAAAAAATCTCTACAAGATCTTGTAGAATTAAGAAAAAAGGGCATTGTTAACAAAATAATACTTGCAACATGGATTGGAGAACCTGCTAAAAATCCGGAAATGCTACCCTTTCTTAAAGAAGCAGGTGTTGAAATAATTGAAGACAAAGAACCAGAGGTGAATCAAAATAGTCCATACTATAAGGGAAAAGATTTTATTTGGCATCAAATGAAAGCACTAGAAAATGGATTGAGAAGTGTTGAAAATAGACGGTTTGTCTTAAAATCACGTTCTGATGTATACATAAATCCTAAATTTATAGAAAAACTGGCATTAGAAAAACAAGATTTGTTGAAGATCAAGAAAAGTCTACCTAATGGAGATGTTTTCAAATTCAAAGTATGGGTTCCTTGGTTTGAACTCACAAAGCCTTTTTTTATGGCAGACGAATGTTTCTTCGGACTTAAAGAGGATCTAGAAAAACTATATAATTACAGTAAAGATTATTTTGAGAAGTATGACTTAGGACCAGATGTACACCATGTAATGCGCTACATAAATCCATTTTTAGAAAAATATCCCATATTTTACTCATCAATGCAGAATTTTGCAAAGGACAAAAGTTTCAAAAACACAGTAAAGAGAAATTATCCCAAATTATTTGAAAAGTTAAAAAAATACTCCTTCCTAAAAAAAGTATCTGAAAATAGTAGATTTAACATATTATACTCAAGGTTAAATAATCAAGACTATGTAGATCTCTTATCAGCATACTACTATGTGCTGTACAGCCACTTTCATATAGATCTTATTTCTTTTCCAGATCAAATAGTTTTTAGAGATTTCTACAAAGGGGAATTTCCAAGATCCGACCCTCAAATATTAGAAAACAATTTCAAAAGGGAAAAAGTTCGCTTCAAGAAGAGCGGAATGATTTATTTTTATGAAATGGATTTTATCAATTCAATGTTTGAGAATAAATTGCAGGAAACCGATCTTTCTAAAAAAGTACTAGAAGGAATAAAAAAGTTTGAAAAAATCAATCTTTCTGTAGCATAAAAATTAGTAGAATAATTTCAAGAAATGCTAGAAAAATACCAAAGTAAGATAGGGTTTTCATGTTTGCAAAATTAGGCAATTTGAGACTCTTTTTGTCAAAATTATTGTTGAGTTTCAATTCTCTTAAATCACCATCAACTATTTTTGAAAATGTCTCAGCTCCTTCATAATTCAAATGTGCGGGATCTCCAAACAAATAGTCTTCATCGATTAATGTCTGAGAGTAGTCAAGGACATAATAGTCTTTCAACGTAGAGTTCACGATTCCAAAAACTCCACCATAGTAGTCTTGCTTACTCAAATTATTATTGGCCTTTAACGCATCTTCATATTCTCTAGCATAAGGGTACATTATGAAGACAACATTAATTCCATTAGTCTTAGCAAGCTCAATAGTTTTTTTAAAATATTCCACTGAATATTCGCTAAATCTATCATGTCCTTCAAAAGTGTCTTTGTATACACTTAATGCAACATCCGTCTTGTTAGATGATGAGAAATCTTCTTTATTTTTCAACCAGCCCAAATCATTAACTTCACTCAATTGGGGCTTATAAATCAATATCCCAAATTCTTTTCCATTACTTATAAAAGGAATATTTGCCTCAATCCAAAGTTTGAGTATAGAATCTTTTCTGACATTTCTTATTTCTTCCAAAGAAACAAATTTTGAGTAAAGTTCTAACTCATTGAATAGGTTTGTCTCATCGGTGAGTCTTGTAGAGAATGTATGTAAATCAATTTCAAATACAGCAGTACTAACAGTAACGTTGTCTATATAGATCATCTTTCTTAATTTGTAATAAGTTTTTATATAGTTCTCAGCCCCGGTTCCATAATTATAAGAATCTGAAATAAATTCAGGGTTTACATCATGAAATGTATGAGAATCCCCAAAAAATACATAACTTATTTCTCTTCTATCTAATTTAGAGATATAATTTTGATATAATTCCTCTTTATGGTAAAATGTTTTTTTAGGAAGGATTAAGTTTGTATAAGCGAGATTTACAAGTACAATGATTACAGCTACAAGAGCTAAAAAGAAGATAGTTTGTAAGCTAAATTTTGTTTTTTCTGCCATGTTAAAATTGGAAGTATATAAACTGTTTAGTTGTAAATATACCAAATAATAAAATAAATAATATTATCACCATATAAATTATCCACCTTAACCATGCAGGTCTTTTAGATAGAAAATGTCTCATCCCCTTATGTTCCTGTATTAAATGGACAATTTCCATAAACATTATTGCAACAATCCCTATAACTATTTCAAGACCATCCAACTCAAGGTTGCTACCAGAAAATCTATTGGTTAAGTTGCTCGTAAGGTGGGTTATTATGTAAATTGCATCTGAAACACTGTTGGCCCTGAAGAAGATCCATGCAAAACAGACTAGCAAAAAGGTGATTGCCAAACTTAGGGAATTAGCAAATAATTTATTATTAAACAACTTTATTTTTTTCTTGAATTTCTCTCTCATATTGAAAGTAATTATCCCAAGTATAAGGTAAGATCCATGAAGTGCCCCCCATATAACAAAAGTCCATGCTGCCCCATGCCACAGTCCGCTAATTAAGAACACCACAAATAGGTTGAAATACCATTTTGTCTTTGTTTTAGTCTTATTTCCTCCCAAAGGGATATATAAGTAGTCTCTAAACCATGTAGAAAGAGAAATATGCCATCTCTTCCAGAATTCAGATATAGACTTAGAGTAATATGGTCTTCTGAAGTTGTCCATTAACCTTATCCCCATTATCTGTGAGGCACCTATTGCTATATCAGAGTACCCCGAAAAGTCACAGTAAATCTGGATTGCAAAGAAGAATGTGGCCAGAATAAGAGGGCCCCCATCATAAGCATAAGGGTTGGAATAAACTGCATCCACAAGTATCGCAAGTCTATCCGCAATAACTATTTTTTTAAAAAATCCCCAAAGCATTAGTTTCAATCCATCTGAAGCTAAGGCATTATTGAAGTAGTGTTTTTTCCTAAATTGCGGAAGAAGATTAGATGCTCTTTCAATCGGTCCAGCTACTAACTGGGGAAAGTAAGATACATATACAGCAAAGATTCCCAAGTGTTTCTCTGCCTTTATTTTTTCCCTATAAACATCTATTGTATAACTCATAGTTTGAAAAGTGTAAAAAGAAATTCCAACTGGCAAAATAACGTTAAGCACCGGTTGAGAAAAAGACATACTAAATAAGGATAAAACTTGTCTTGTTGATTCACTTACAAAATTAAAATACTTAAATGTAAACAAAAGTCCTAGGTTGCTTGTCAGACTAAAAGCAAGAATGGACTTTCTAATTACTTTTTTCTTAAACTTTTCCATGCCCCTTCCAGCAAAATAATCTACAAGAGTAGATACTGCCAGTAAAATGCCATATTCAGCCTTCCAGCTCATATAAAAATAATAGCTGAATATTAGTAGTAGAATCCATCTATATTTGTGTGAAATAGAGAAATAAAGAAGAATTACAATTGGAAAGAAAATTAGGAAGGGAAGCGAATTAAATATCAATGAACCTACAAAAATTTTTTCCAAAATCATATTAAATCCTATAAATAAACAGTCAGATGGGTAGTTTTTAAAGATTTTTTAACAAAAATAAAGCATATAATAAAAAATAGAAATGTCTATAAATGAAGCACGTAACTCAAACAAATGATAAAGTATTGTTCTATATCTGAAAAACCAGGGACTTTCGGAGAAAACTTTCATAATGAGGGCTACAAGCATTTAGGTTTGGACGCAATATACATCGCACTCAAAGTAGGGCAAGGAAAATTGGATAAATTTATAGGATTTGCAAAAGATAATTTTTCAGGAATTAGTGTTTCCAAACCTCACAAAGTAGAAATTATTAAACATTTAGACCATCTAGATGACTTGGCCGAAAGCATAGGATCGGTAAATACTGTAAAATTAGATGATGGGCAGTTGGTAGGGTATAATACAGACTACTATGGAGCATTAAATGCAATTCAAAACAGGCTAGGAAACCTAAGTGGGAGAAGAGTCGTAATGTTAGGAGCAGGAGGAGCAGCTAGAGCTGTTGCACACGCAGTCAAAGATCTAGAGGGCTATTTAACAATAATAAATCGTAATGAGCAAAAAGCAAAAGATCTAGCAGAAAAATTAAGTTGCACCATAGGAGATTATTCAAGGTTAGCAAGATACAAAGGAGATTTATTTATCAACGCCACAAGTATTGGCATGGGAGATATTTTTAGCCCATTAAGCACAAATGAAGTAAAAAACTATGAAGCAATAATGGATATAGTGGTAGGAGATACACTTTTAATCAAACAAGCGCTTGACGCAAACAAAAAAGTAATTTCTGGAAAACTAATGACTTTACATCAGGCAACCAAACAATTCCAAATTTATACTGGACACCAACTAAGCGAAGATTTTATAAGTGGTTTTTTAAATTAGCTAAGTAAAAAACAAAGGTGTAACAAAAACTTCTAACAAAGCAGAAACAAAAAGCAAGATAATTGCAAGTATCACTAAGTTGAGAGAATCCTGCAAGACTCTCCAAAACTTCTCAGTTCCTATTTCCCTTCTTATAACTGCAAAGGAAATCATACCTCCAGCCAACGCAGCAACAAAGTATGAACCAATTTCAGGCAATCCATGAACAAAATATCTTAGTAAGGCAACAGGCAAATAGCTTAAATCAGATCTTGTAAATATAGCTATGGCTGCCGCTATAACGCTAGCATTCCAAGCCAGAATAAATATAACTCCTGCGCCAAATAGCAAAGAAAATATCACTGTAAAAATTAAAACATAAGTGTTGTTTGCAAAAATTAAAAACAACCTTTCTTTATTTGTGGCAAATGCAGTAGGACTTGACTGATCTTTAGCAGTAAGTGTTTCAACACAGTTTTCATTACTTGGTTGATTTATTAAACAGTAAGTTCCAACTTGTTGTTGCAAACTTTCAGTAGTAGGCAAAAGGATATACCAAAATGAAAATCCTATTACGAATCCAATAAACAACCACATAAACGCCCACAGCGCTTTTCTATGGTCTTTAATTAGTTGAAAAGAACTTCCAGAATCTTCAGATGAGCGAGTTTCTTCAATTCTAAACATATAAAACATAAAAGGGATTGAAAACATTACTGTAAAAGTAACGACAAGCACACCAGAAGTAGCACTCAAAACAGGGTCATTCTTGAAAATCCATTCAACCAGCAAGATAGATATACTAGCATAAAACACCCCTACAAAAAACATCTCCCACGGCTTCCTTTCTGCCTTTGCGGGATTAATAAGCATCTCAAACATATTCCATCACCTTCACAAAAAGCCAATTACCTTTTTATATATGTTGGCTTTATTAATGAATAATAAAATGGACAAATTCTCTAAAATATGTGAAGATATAAAGTCAGTAAAGATACAAGGAGCTACCAATATAGCCAAAGCAGCAGTAGAGGCATATTGTATTAGTCCAACAAAAAGCTCAATAAAAATCTTAAGCAGGTTAAGGCCCACAGAGCCAATGCTCATAAATTCACTAAAAGCAGTCAAAAAATCATCAGTTGAAAATGTGTTAAATCACTTTAAGAATGCTCAAGAATTCATAAACCATTATGTTCAAAAAATAATTAAAAAAGAAATGGTGATATTCACTCACTGCCATTCAAATAATCTAGTAAAGGCACTAATATCTGCGAAAAAAAACAAAAAGTCTTTTTCAGTAATAAATACAGAAACAAGACCATTGTATCAAGGTCATATAACTTCAAAACAACTTTCAAGAGCAGGGATAAAGGTTACAATGTCTGTAGATTCTGCGATTCTTCAAGATATAAAACGTTCTGACATTATAATGTTAGGTGCGGATGCAGTGACAAAAAAAGGAGCAGTAAATAAGATAGGAAGCGGATTAATATCAAAAATAGCATCGGATTTCAAAAAACCGCTATATATTGTTACAGATTCCTGGAAATTCTCTCCAAAAAAAGTAAACCTAGAAAAACGTTCAATTGGGGAAGTTTGGAAAAATTATCCAAAGAAAGTAACAATAGAAAATCCAGCATTTGAATTGATTCCCAAAAAACAAATCAATTCAATCATTTCAGAATTAGGAATTTTGACACATAAAGAATTTTTAAAGCAAGCAAAAAAATCATTAAAAATTATAGTTAAGTAATCAAGTTTTGAAGTTCTCTAGAAATATTCTCTATTTCAGATGATATCTGGATTTTAAAGGATTCAAGTCTCTCTTTCTGATTTTTTATTACAGATTTTGTTTCATCAATATTTTTATGAATAAAGTGGCCTGCACCAACATCTACCAATAGCTTTTGGTCTTCTTTAAAAGAAACAGGTGCAAAAACAGATTTTCCTAAAGAAACCATCATTTCTTGATTTTTATTATTTTGAATAGTCTCAAGTTCATAACCAAAAAGTGCAAGTTCTAAAACCTGTTGCTCAACAATCTTAAATTGCTCAATAAGCATTTCATATCTTGCGTTAAGGCTATTCAAAATTTCAATTTTATCATTATCCATTTAATGAGTCGAAAAACATGTTATAAAAACTTTACTCTTGTGCTTTTTGTCTTTCTAGATGATATGGATTTTCAACCATAAATCTTGCACCTTGTTCTCCAAAGAATTGTGCTACACTATCAGAAAGATTATGGACTTGATGACCTCTTAATATGCCTTTTAGTTTGTTTTGAATTTTCTTATCATTAAGTTTTTCTACAATTCCCTCTATTTGATACCTATAGAGAAGTTTGCAAAAATAGCTTAATTCAATCTTAAATTAAAGAAATAATCTCTCAATTTCTCGAGGATAACCGAAAAATATTTATACTATTACGTCGATAAATATCTGAAAATGGAATCCTTGACTAACTTTGCCTTGCAGGAAAAATATGCTAAGGTGAAAAAGTTGCGTCCCAGACTAGAAGAAATGAATAAACTTCTCGATTGGGAGAAGTTTATCTCTCTTTTTCCAGAAAAAGAATCTTTACGCGGAAGACCAAACTATGAAAAAATATTAATGGTTAAAGTCATGTTCCTTCAAGGATGGTATGGTTTAAGCGACGAGGAAATAGAATTTCAGATAAATGATCGCTTAAGTTTTCAACAATTTCTAGATTTTCCTAATTTAATTCCAGATTATTCAACAATTTGGAGATTTAGAGAAGAACTGGCTGAAGATAATCTTACAGATAAGATTTGGAGTGAACTGCAAAGACAGATCGATAGTAAAAATATCAAAATTGAAAAGGGTGTAATTCAAGATGCTTCTTTTATAATTGCTGAACCTGGAAAAACAAACAGTGGTATGGATAATCGAGGACAATGCGCAAAAACATCGCGTAATTGTGATGCAAGTTGGACAAAGAAAGGAGAAAAGAGTTATTTTGGATATAAAGTTCATGCTAAAATGCAGAGGGGCTCAAAAATTGTAAAAGAGCTTGCCGTAACGACGGCAAGAGTTCATGATGGTGCAATTGATCTAACAAAACCTGATGAAATTGTGTATCGAGATAAAGGCTATACGGGAATAAAAACAAATGCAATTGGAGATGGAACAATGAAACGTGGAAATTTAAGCCCTCATGAAAAGTTAAGAAATAAAAGAATCCAATCAAAGAGAAGTCAAGGAGAACATCCATTTGGAACAATACATCGAGCAATGAATGGTGGACATACAAAGTTAACAACAGTTTACAGAGTATTTGTTCAGCAATTATTTGTATTCGGAGCATACAACCTATTCAGATTAGCTTCACTAATGAGGACATAAACAAAAAACAAAAAGAAGATAACAAACTAATAAGAGTTGAAAATAAAAATCTGAGTTTCACTCAGATTTTATAATTATAGAAATTTATCGTAAAATTTTATGTTAAAATTGAATTATTCAAACTTCTCTATAGTGTTG
>Ga0209542_10005783_pt1 | contig 24445 bp, 25 predicted proteins | sample RifCSPhighO2_01_FD_184028 | JGI IMG/M metagenome (GOLD analysis project Ga0209542, IMG submission 184028) | Soil microbial communities from Rifle, Colorado - Rifle CSP2_plank highO2_0.1 (SPAdes) (version 2) | ecosystem: Environmental > Terrestrial > Deep subsurface > Rock core/Sediment ...
TACGCAGAAGCTTGAGACGCAGTTTGGAGCTTCCAGGGATTTTAATGTTATTTTAACGGAAGTGCCTGCAAGCTCCGCTGTTTCATTTTGGGCAAGGGTGAAGTCCTCGTTCAGGCGGACATTAACTGCGAGAGAACTTGCTGAAAGAATGACGAGCATAACAAAAAACAGCACACCGCTTTTCATAATGCCTTTGGCATGATTTGGCTATAAATAAGTTTGCATAAAGGGGAGCAAAAGGTTGGGGGTTTCTTCATTTATGAACGTATTATTGTTCCATGGAACACCCTACACAATAGCCACACTCACTAACTCCGATTCCGTGTAAACTGCCCCATTGGCAGTTTTGTTTGCAAATGCATAGAAGAGATAATCCCCCTTTGCACCAGTAGCATTAACCCACCAGGTAATATTTTGACACTGGTTTTGCTCCAAATCCACATGGAACGGATTGGTTATATTTGTGTAAAATGGAGTTTCGCTACTGTTCATCGGCACAATGCCCTTCAGCAAGTAAGTAATGTTAAGGTAAGGCCTTCTGATACCGCTTGCATACTCCTTAGAATCAAATTGCAATTGGTCGCCTGCCTGCGCACTGCCGGTATGTGCGAACATATAGAAAGATTCGTTGCTATTCTTGAGTTTAATGACTGGTGTAATGTTCCATGATTTGAATCCCAGGGGGGTTCCACCGGCGGTACTTGTGAAGTACTTTGCACTTAGCATAGTGTTGTTGTAATCACCCGCGGTCGGTTTGGTGTCCCATGTGACATTCGTTTCGCTCCAATTATAAGAGGGGAACACGCTATAGGAAGATACGTTAAGGAAGTCACCGGCATCCAGATTGTTTACTTCCAGGTACATGAATAAGCCGGCATCCCTAATTATTGCTTTCCTGGGGATTTGAGACGTATTGAATTTTATAAGGATGCGCATATTCGAGGTTGAAGAATTTAATAGATATAGCGATGCTGCGGTGCCAAAATTTAGATTGTGATAGGATGTGCCATCCCGGACATAGGTGTCGCCCATGTTAATACTTTTGTTATCGGAAACTTTAATTAAAGTGGAAGCATCTCCCCACCTTATTTCTTGCGACAACAAATTTTCTTTTGTGTCTGAGAGATTTATAGTAACAACCTTCCACTCGTTTCTTCCGACACTTACCTCCATATCTTTGTCTTTTATGTTTCCGTTTTCATCAGTCGGCTTTTGTGTTTTATTCAACTTGTTATAAACACTCAATGGTATGCTTGATAAACTGAATCCAGTTCTTGATAAGTTTAACGTTATTGCCTTGTAGTTGAAATCAACAATCTGTGCAGGGAACTCGGGATCTTCATCGATACGTATTTCCCATACCGTTTTCAAACTTCTTGCATCTTCGATTTTTTTCCATTCCTCATCTTCAAACACAAATTGGGTTCCTGAATAGATTATTTTATTGCACAAACTGCCATCACAATGTGTTTCGGTAGAAGGCGTATACCCTTCATCCTTCGGGTCCAAATAAACATCCGATTCCCAGCAGTCATTATCCCTGCAGCAGATTTGTGTCGAATAGTTGAAGGGCTTAAACTGCTGGACACTTATATCCTGAGTAGGATATATGGTGTTAAGCTCGAGCTTTGCTGATGGCCTATTGTACTTAGTGACGTTAATAGGGGCGTGTGATAAATTGCCATAGGTAATATTAATGCCTTGGGTATCAGTCGTTGAACTTAGCAAGTTACCTATTGCATCGTATACATAGACATACTTTTCATGCTCTTTTGCTATGTAATCATATATCCTTGTAGCAGTAAGCCTGTTAAGGCTGTCGTACGCCATTGAGTAGGCTTTGGAGTTCTTTGTGTCGTTTATCGAGTTGACATTCCCAACAGCATCGTATTTATACGTCAGATTCTGAATGGCGCCAGTCTGTAATTGGGAAATTCTGCCAACGGAATCATAATTAATCTGTGCTTGAATTGCATTCGTGAATGTTTTGTTTGAAATCTTCCCAAACGCATTGTAATTAATAGAATCCAAAAAGTCCTGTATTTTCTTCAGTTTTCCAATGCTGCTGTATTCGTAGCTAAGATTAGTATGCGGCAGATACATATTCAGGATTCTGTCTTGGGAATCATAATCAACTGAAACATTAATCCATTCCCTTCCACTCGGGAGTGTTTCTTTAATATGCACCGATAAATCTTCTCTTATGACCCTTGAACGATTATCATAAGTATAGTGATAGTAGACTGGATGGAAATTTGGACCGACTGGAGGAGAATCTGAACTTCCAACAGTGATGTTAGTCAGTGTCCCGTTGATTTGGCCATCATAATAAAATGTAACGTTCCTTGTGCTATTTGATATCTTTAATATTATCCTATTTAATCTATCATAGGTCAGGAAAACAGTCATATTTCTGCCATCGGTCTGGTTGACAAGATTGCCGTTCATATCATACACATATGTCCAGTTCTGCATGTTGGGGTCATCCATGAGTATCTTCCTTCCAAGGGAGTCATACGCAAAGGTGAAGTTGTTTCCCTGAGCATCCAGTATCCTAACCAGATTATCGTCAGCACGATAATAGTAATTTGTAACATACATATTTCCGTTTCCAGAAGCGTTATATTCAGTCACATTCCTTATTCTTCCGTATGCATCAATGGTGTAATCTATACGGTTGTTGTTCTCATCAAATTGTGTGACTGTTGTTTTGTTGAAGGCTACAACAAGAGAGGCGTTGTCCTGCTTTGTGACATTAATGACTCTGTCAAGCACATCATACCCATATTGGATTTTTGGGCCGCTCGTTATGGTGCTTAAATCAGACGAGTAAGCTTCAAGATAGGGGTTCTGTTCCTCATCAATTCTGTATTTTTCATCATAGAAATAATTCTTAACCATTTGTTTGCCCCCATCAAACAGCGACTTCACTTGGACAAGATTTCCAACACCATCATACAAATACAAAGTATCTGAATAATTCCCATCTCCATTGTTGTTTTCAACTTTTACTATCTCGGGTGATGTTCCATCGAGCAGATAAGTATAATTCTTAGTTGGCAGTCCGACGGTGTCCGGAGTAATGACCTCTTTTTTTGTTCTTCCAAACACGTCATATATGTATGTTTTATTTAGGCCATCCCTTACTTCCGATAAAACATTGCCGGTTCCCTGGTTGTATCCGAAATTAACAGTGTGCCCCAACTCATTGACTTGTTTTGTTCTGAATGTGCCAGTAGATTCATAAGTGTGGTTTGTGGAATAGTTCAATGGCTGGGTATCACGAAGGACATTTCCGAACGAGTCATAGGCAAACCTTCTTTCTGGATTCTCTCCCATATCGTTGATATTCTTTATTCTCGTCAAATCTCCTTTGCTGACGCCTGTTGGCAAATCGTCGTAAAAATAGAGATTTTGCTTTACTATGGTGGAGCCATCTGACGCATAAAGGGTATAGTTGCTTGGTTTGTTCACCACATAAGCATCAGTATTGTAATAATAACCAAAGACCTCAAATTTTTCATCCCCTGAAACGTCGATAAATCCAAAGTTGTTGACTTTCCTAACATTACTATAGATATCATATTCAAATGTGACATTGCTAACGGATGGAGTTGGGTCAGCATCATAAATCTTGGTTGAGGTCTGATTCAAGAAAATCATCTTATCCGGCGAATATGTAAATACATTGGAATCTTCTCTCATTTTCCTTTTTTCTGAATCCAATACGGTTGTTTGGAATTCCCGCCCCTTAAGCACGTTGTCCTGATGGAAAGAGTGAGTAATTACCCCATTATCGGGAAGTGTTTCGTTGACGATGCCAAATCCCAGGAATTCCTGCAGTGAATAATTGAATTTACCGCCTTCGTAGCCATAGGCGTACAAAGAGCCTGCATTGAACGCTCCGCTGAGTGAATTGTTCAGAGAAGTATTGCTTACAACCCAAATGTTAAAGCCAAGATTTTGTCCGTTATCGCTCAGCGTTGAAGGTTTGTAAACAATTTGAGTAATACCTCCGTATGCATTCGTAACCTGCCTCAACATGTATGCGCTTGTCGTGCTTTTAATGTGAGTTACATTCTCGAAAGCTGAGTTTTGGTACGCTACAACAATATCAGAATAGCCATCTCCATTTACATCCGCTATTCTTCTGCCGATGTTGAACCCTTCGCTGGTAAACCACTCCGGGCTTAGCCATCCGATTCCCGGGACCCAGCCAGTGCCATTGTTTATTTTTGTGTTTGTTGCTTCTGTGACATTGTAATCGGTGCAATTGCAGGTTTCATTAAGAAAGCTAATGTTACTATAGAAGTTCTGCACAAGGTCTACTAGACCGTCGCCATTCAGCTCCATAAACCTTACTCCCAAGTCAGGCCTGCTGGGATATTCGGTAAATTCCATATCGGGAGCATAAGCTGAATAATTGATCCACCCGGAACCATTATTAATCCACGCATTTCCCGGCTTGCCTCCCCTGATGAGGTCTGGCAGACCGTCATTGTTTAAGTCAACAATTCTCAGGCCATTGTCCTTGTTATCGCTCGTTGTGAAGTTATCAGGGACTTTCCAGCCGGAGATATTCCATCCTGTGCCGTTGTTAAGGTAAACTGCATTAGCACCGGCTTTTGCGTTGAGAATATCAACTTTTCCATCGGCGTTAACATCAGCCAACTCAACACCCATATCATTGCTGCTGTTATCAATAAAATCAACAGGAATGCTCCAAATCGATGTTATGTTCCATCCTGTGCCGTTGTTTAGATAAACATTCCTTGCCGTTCCACCCTTTGCCCTAAGAATATCAATTAGTCCATCGCTGTTGACATCATCAAATCTTACTCCGAGGTCAAAACCGCTCGCATCAACAATGTCGATAGGGATAACTAGAGTTGAGCTATCGTCCCACCCATCAACCTTGTTATTCAGTTGGGTTGCATGAGCCTCGGTTGCCTTTGCCTTGACTAAATCAGGGAATCCGTCATTATTTACGTCCATTAACCTTATTCCAAAGTCTTTGCCTATCTCGCTTCGGGAAGCAAACGAAAATGCTGAAGGAACAACCCATCTTTTTGTTGTGTTGTCAAAGCCCTGTACAGCTGGGAAGTATTCAAGCTTGATAGTATGAAGTATTGAAGAGCTGTCTGAGCCGATGTATGTAATGTTGGATATTGCTGAAGCTGTTTGTTCTGGGTTCAGGGTTATGTAACCCAGACGGTATAGCCTGACAAGAGAGGCATTATATAACACAGAAATGTTTTGCAATCTTCTTCTTTCATCAAGAATGTTTCCCTGCTCGTAAACCATACGTTTATCCGGCCTTTCCTGAGATTCATACCCCAACTGGATTAGGCGAAGCTTCTCATTGTTATAGGTAATGTTAGCAATGTACGTCGTTCCATTATCCCCCGGGAACGGATTTTCTCGGTATGAATAGAATATCTTATTGCTGTGAATGTCCTCAACCAAATCAAGGCTCCACTTTATGTCATAACCCTTTCCAGTGTTGGATTCGAGCAATGAATCACTGTTGAAACCAAACCTATATCGTGTTCCATCAGTTGATGTAACATTCCAGTATTGTTTGTCTCCATTGGTGAAATTCGCAATCTTCAGCTTTTTGGGGTCTGTTTCTGTGTTGAACGCAGTTCCGTTATAGAACACCTTGAATCTGCTGTCTCCCAGAACAAGTACAAAGTAATCGTCATCAGCATTATCCACCGTATGATTGACATTGCGCATAATGTAGTTTTCAGTCAGACTCCAACCATTACCTAAGATGCCTGGACGTTGCAATGCTGATTGGCTGTTATATATCAAGGCTACTGAAGGCTGCAAACCTCTTGTTCCCAGTGGAACTTTAATTTCGTAACTATAAGTTCCAGCCCCCGGGAACAACTCGGTTTCATACTGCCCAAAAGTTTCCAGCTTTGGAACGTTTCCGACGCTGGGTTTGTGGAGGTAGGGTTTGAAGTCATCTGCAGCTGAAGAGGACAAAGGTGACAATAATATGATGATTAAGATGGACAAGATATTTATTGAATGCTTGTTTTTGATAATTCTTAACCTCCATAGCCCCCATATGTTAATGCTCTTCATTTTGTTTTTACCTCTTCTAATTCATTAATGTACCTAGACTTTTTTGAGAATAGTCCTGTTTTCTTTAGCCGCACTACCGTTCCGATGAACCCTTTATAATCTAGGAGTGTGCATTCGTAGCTCTCATTGTGCTTTGTCTTAACTTGTAAAAAATGGACCAGATGGCTACCATAAATATTTCCAGGGTATTCTTTGTTAACAACACGAATATCTTTTATATCCCCCCAAAAAAGAAAAACAGGTTTTTGTTTTAAGACAATATCACTACCGTGCTTAAAATAAGCATTTCCGACCCTTATTCCTTTAGAAGTTACATAACTAAATCTTAGCCTTAAAAGGCTGTAGACTAACCATACCGGTAGTCCCAATAAGAGAAATCCTAATGCTCTCAAATAATTATTACTGTAATATGAATTAGGGTAAAACAACAAGAGCACCAATATCAATGCCGAAAAAGAGAAAAAAACCAGGAATAGGGCGTATGCCAAGAGTAGTTTATCTTTCCAAATGTATTTCCCACCACTATGAGAACCAATAAGCGGATTGGTTTTACTCTTTCTCATCTTCTTTTCCCCTTACCTGGCGAATAACGAGGCGCATTTGGGTTAGGTTTCCATTTAGGGTTATTTGTGGGATAAACTTGCCCTTTTTCGGTTACGTACCCTAGTCCCCCTATATACCCGCTTCCCCCTCCTTTGCCGAAAATTGCATCTGATGAGCCCTCACTTCTCATTTGGTTGATCAGGTTATCCATTCGTTGTTGATTTTGGTTAGTATTGCCGAAAAGTTTACTAAAGTAGTTAGTTCCAAGCATAGAACCAAATTGCTCAATGGCCTGATTTGAAATGAAGGTTTGGCCTGTTTTTGTTGTAAAGTAACTTAACGGGTTTTTTATGAGCCAAATTCTCTCTAAAGGAAGTAATTCTTTGCCGGCTCCGGCAGTTAAAGCTCCTGTCACCATTGCAGATAAAAGCCCCTCGGACCAACTTTTATCTTCACCGATATTGGCTGAGATTTGTGCTATTCCTCCACCTACCATTCCTGCACCACCGTATACCACTAAAGAAGTTCCAAAAATTGCTGGGGCTGCAACACCTATGGTAGTTGCCGCAGCCCCCCCAACACCCCAGCCAACAGCACCCTGCCAAGTCGATTGTTTATCAGCAATATAGTTGTAAGCATAATAACTCACTACGCCAACTCCAAATCCTATAGCTGCAACAGCGCCCAATATTGGTAAAGTTATTACATTTCCACTAGGATCAGTATACCTATAAGGATTCCGTCTCTCAAATGCATATCTATTGAGTTGTTGGGGGTCGTAAGCATTCGGAATCAACGCATCCGGCTGTGTGAAAATAAGGAGATCAGGGCTGTATTTCCTGAAATGGAAGTCATACTCCTCTGTTGCTGAGCTGAACTCCTTGCCTTCATAGTCGAATCTGCTTGTTGCTCCACCGGATATTATGTCTCCGTATGGAGCATAGAATGTTTCTTCTATAACGCCCCCAGACTCGTTTGTTATAACAGAAGTGCTTCCCAAGTGGTCTGTGTGGTAGAATAACCTTCTCTCTCCAGATGCGCTGACATTTACGGTAAACTCGCCTGCAATGCCCATTTCATCATAAACATAATAGCTGTCAGTTGTATTTGGGGCACCGCCAAGGTTAGTTGTTCTTCTGATGAAGTTGTCATTTACATAGACTATATATTCATCCGGCGAGTTGCCTACAGAATACACTTTCTTTGCAAGAACCCTGTCTTCAATCGGATGGTAGAGGTATTCTTCAAGAAGCTGTCCAGAACTGCTGTTGCCCTCTCTAATTCGCATTAACTGGTTGAATTCGTTGTATTCACGGTATTTGCCATCTCCAGTGATAAGATTTCCGTTGCCGTCATAAGTTAAGGTTTGATTGATTTCGACAGCAAAAGCGATTGGGAGAGAGGTTATAAGAACCAGTAGGAAAGAAACGATTCCAGCTTCAATTCTAATATGCCCTTTTTTTTTGATCCCAACATCCCCCTTTTTTGAAATGCGGGTGCAACCAAAGTAAATAACCCCCTAACTTCTCGTTCCTCAGTTGTAGAAATATATAAAACTTTATATTTTAGCAATATGCCCTAAGTATATGGCAATGGCATGGAAGAGCATAAGTAAGCTGATAGAATACTCCAAAGGCGGCGTCCTAAGCAAGGTAATCGTCAAGACTGAAAAAAATAATGTTACTCTGTTCTGCATGGCAAAAGGCACGGATATTTCTGAGCATACTTCTACAAAAGAAGGGTTTGTTTATGTGCTGGAGGGGAAGGGGAAATTTACTTTGGAGGGAGAAGAAATTGCAATGCTGCCGGGAGTCTTTATCACCCTACCAAGAAATGCCAAGCACTCGCTAAGGGCTGATGAGAATACTTCATTTATACTCTCGCTGTGTGGTTGATTCCGAGTTCTTTCCTGAGTTTCCTAATCGCCCCTTTTTCCATTGTGCGTATCCTTTCATGGGAAAACGGAATATACTTCATTAATTCACGATGGCTTCTGACTTTCTCAAGTCCCTTGTCCAAGAATCTTCTCTTTAATACGTCTCTCCCATAAAGGTCTAATTTCTTCATTGATTTCCTGACCGCTTTCTTAGTAGTCTCTGCATCACGGCGCACCATTGCAGCATATTCCGGGTTTTCTGCATTTTCATCAGCTATGAACTCCAAAGGGGAACTGCCCCCCTCATTTTTCCCGTCTAAGGATTGGATATCTGGGTTTTTACTGTCTGGAAACCGGTCAGCAGAATTGACACCCCACCTCCTGTAAGCGGCTCTTTTGACATACTGCCAAACCCACCAGGTTGCATATGTGCTAAAGCGGTACCCTTTTTCCGGGTCAAAATATTTTAATGCGTCAATCAATCCAAGATTTCCTTCCTCTATTAAGTCTTCTACGCCCCCATAGCGACTGTAGCGGAATGCCATTTTCACCACAAGCCTCAGGTTTGAGACTATCATCCTCTCCCTTGCGTAAAGGTCACCTTCCCTGATTTGGTAGCTCAGTTTCCTCTCTTCCTCCCTGCCAAGAAGAGGATACCGGGCCATTTCCTTCAGGTACAAGTCCAGCGACTTTGAGTTTTGCATGTGATTGGGAGCAGATGCCTGCTTAAAAACCTATAGACTCCAGTGAAACAAAGCTTATATACCGTCCTTCATTACCCTGCATTATGTCAGCAGAGAAAGAGGTAGTGAATTTCTGGCTAAACCTTCAGGGCTTTTTTACAGTCGCCAATATAAAATCTTCCGGCAACAGGAATATCGGGATTCTTGCATTGAGGTTTCAGGGCGATAAGATTGAGAATGCTAAGCACGTTGAAGTCAGCTGCTCCATATCGGGAGGCCCGGACACCCAGCTAAAGGGCCTTAAAGACTTTATTGACCAGCGGTTTTACGACGAAGAGGTTCTAAACATACTAAGAAAGCAGATTGGGGTTTTGTCAAGCAATTTTGAAAGGATTTTAGTTATAGGCTCGCTGTCAAAGTCAAGAATGGGTGAGTTTAGGGAGGATTTCAGGAAAAGGGATATTAAGGTGATTGAATTTGAGGATGTACTGGTTGACGTATTAAAATCGCTGGACACGCAGTACTACAAAAATGATGTTATCAGGACACTGCAGCTTTTCAAGTTTCTGTACCTTGCAAATCCGGGGAAGCTTGCAGATTCGCTTAGCTCAGAGAATTATATACTTAATCTTTCAAAAAGGCAGAGGTTCCTTAAAGAACTGCTCGGCAGCGAGGGCATGAAAAAGGGATTAAAGCGGACATCGGAAGAGGACATAATGGGGCTGCTGAAGAATACAAACATCAAAGACCCGGAGAAGCTTGCAAAGATTGTGGAAGAGCAACTGCTTAACAGGAGAACGAGAAAGGCTTTCCTTGACGCGCTGAACAAAAGGGAAAAGCTAAGGGAAGTCATCAAGGGCGAGATAAAGGAAGAGAATTTAAGCAGGTTTTTCTAGCTCTGACAGCCTTGTTTCAATTAATTTTTTGTTTTTTGGGTTTAAGCTCAATGCTTTTTTTAAGTTTTCAATGGCAGATTTCTTGTCTCCCGACTCTTCATAAACTGCAGAAAGATTCCAGTAGATGTTTATCATTGCAGGTGAGGTGTTTTCCTGGAGGGAATTTTTCAATGTTTCAATCGCTTTTGCATAATTTTTCTGAGCGAGATAGATTTCTGCCTTTGTGCTGATTAGCAATAAGTCATTTTTGCTGTTTTTCAGCCCCTCGTCGACAACCTCAAATGCAGACTTGAAATTGTTCCTGTTTGCGCATAATCTTGAGAGATTGATTATTGATTTAACTGAATTCGGGTTCAAGGAAATTGCTTTCCTGAGCAGGCTCTCTGCTTCATCCAATTTTCCAGCACGCTCCAGAATTATGGCAAGGTAATGCAAAGCCGTTTCATTTTTAGGGTTGAATTCCGATGATTTTTTAAATGCCTTAAAGGCTGCTTCGAGATTGCCTTTTCTTATAGACAGGATGCCTATTAAATCCAGCGTATGTCTGAAGCGGGGATTTATTTTTAGCACCTCACCCAGATGCAGTAAAGAGCTGTCAACGTCACCAATTTGGCTGTAAATCAGGGCAAGTTCATAGTGAATATGGGGGTCGTTTGGATTTTCTTCCAAGTCTTTCTTTCCAAGCTCAAGGTATTTTTCCAATTTTTCCTTAATACCCTTTGCCCTGCCAAAATGATGGATTGCAATAGGCGCCTTTCCGGTCTTATCAACAGAGTCCCTGACTGTTTCATGAACCCGGTGTTTGTATTTTAGTTTTCCATTATTGCGAAACAGCCTAATCGCCCGAATCGGGTAGTATCCTGCAAATCCCTTTTCTTCTCTGTATTCTCCCCCGCAAGAAGTCCAGCCAAACAAGGAAGGAGCATCCGTGTAGTTTCTCTGCTCGAGAAGAAATGCATCAACATCCTTTTCTTTTATCAGCTTCTTTATCACGGAGTGGTCTTTTTTTGAGACAGTTTCGTCTGCATCCAAAACAAGAATCCAGTCTTTTGAAGCATGCTTTAACGACTCGTTTCTTGCATCTGAGAAGGAATCGTTCCATGGAATTGAGAAAACTTTGTCTGTGAATTTGTTTGCTATCTCTAATGTGCTGTCAGTTGAGCCCGTGTCCACTATAACTATTTCGTCAACCAGGTCTTTTACGCTGTTCAGGCAGCTTTCCAGGAACTTTTCCTCGTTCCTTGTTATCATGCAGAGGGAGAGGGGCATATATCATGGTAAAGGAAGCCTTGTTTTAAATATTTGTCCATTAAATATATAAATCCCAAATAACAAGGTAATGGTATGCTCACCCTCACAAGCCCCGCATTCAGGCATAACTCGGAAATTCCAGCCAAGTATACATGCCGGGGGCAAGATATTAATCCCCAACTTGATATTTTGGGGGTTCCGAAGAATGCGAAAAGCCTGGTTCTGATTGTTGATGACCCTGATGCGCCGATGGGAATGTGGGTGCACTGGGTTGTGTGGAATATTCCAATTGTAACTTCAATAAAGGAGAACAGCATTCCTGGAGTTCAGGGCATGAATGATTTTGGGAAAAAAGATTATGGAGGGCCATGCCCGCCTTCGGGAACACATCGCTATTTCTTCAAGCTCTATGCACTCGATACCACGCTGACATTAAGGGAGGGCAGGAAGAAGGATGTTGAAAAGGCGATGGAAGGGCACATAATTGAGAAAACAGTGTTGGTTGGGCTGTATAAAAAGAAATGATATTCAAAGACAGGTTTGAGGCTGCTAAACTTCTTGCAAAGGAGCTTTCAGGATACAAGAATAACAAGGATGCAATAATTCTTGCAATTCCTCGAGGAGGATTGCAGACAGGGAATATGCTTGCAAAGGAGCTGAAGCTGCCATTGGACATTGCGCTTTCAAAGAAGATTGGCTATCCGGGAAATGAAGAATATGCAATCGGAGCTGTTACTTTGTACAATGAGGTTGTGGATGAGAGCTTTGAGGACAAAAAGTACATTGAGAGCGAAGTGAAGAGGATAAGGCAATCGCTGAAAGAGAGGTATGAAAAGTACCACGGAAAAAAGAATCCAATTCCGATAAAAGGAAAGATTGTCATACTTACAGATGATGGCGTTGCAACCGGGAGAACCATGATGGCGCTGATTGAGGCGCTAAAAAAGGAGAAGCCGAAGAAGATTATAGTTGCAGTTCCTGTCGGACCTCCAGACACTATAGATATGCTCAAGAAAGTTGCGGATGAAGTAATATGCCTTCAAACGCCCGAACCTTTCTTTGCAATAGGGCAATTCTATGCTAACTTCGAGCAGGTTGAGGATGAAGAGGCAATTAGGTTGCTGAGAGAAGTGCAATGATTTTCAGGCCATCCACGCTAAAGGAAAGGGAAAGGTATTACAGGGAAGAATTTAATGCCAAAGATGCTTATTCCTGGTTCAGGAAGAATAAGCTGCCAATGCCACAGCTTTATGCGATGGATTTAGGCTCCGAGACAAAAATAATAAGGGACAGGAAAAAGATTGGAGAGATGCTAAATTTTATGGACGGCAACATTAAAAAGAGGCTGGCTGATTCGTTGCCGGAAGATGTTTACTACGACAGAAACCGATACCGCAATCCAAAGCTCGCGCTGGAAAAACTGGATTTCAAGCACGCATTTTCTGACCCGAACTTTCTCGGCCAGGAACTTGCATTTGACGTTGACGCGAACAATTTCAAGTGCGCATGCAAGGATGTCTGCGAGATTTGCATTGGAAAGGCGGCAAAGAACAGCGCCAAATTGGCTGAAAAGCTGGAAAGTGTATTCAAGAGAATTGGCCCGGTATACAGCGGCCGTGGAATTCACCTGCATGTTTTTGACAAAAAGGCGTTTAAATTAAGCATCAAGGAAAGGCAGGAGATAAACAAAGAGATGGGCCACGGCATAGACCCGTGGGTGTCGAGAGGCAGGATAAGGCTGATTAGGCTGCCATATTCATTAAATGCTGTAGTGTCAAGAAAAGTCCTGCCTTTAACTATTGAAGAGGCATTGGACTTTCAAAGCTTTATGAAGAAAACATTTCCGAGGTTCCTTCTCTGACTACGCCCTTTTTTCCTTCTTGCCGTAATATTCCTTCTTTTTCTTCTTCTTGGATTTTTTTGCCATACGGCTAATGTAGTGGTTAAATATTTAAGGTTTTGGGATTATAATACCGCCATGATAACTGCGCTGAAGCTTCTCAACAAAATACGGTGGGACCCCAATCTGAAGAAAGAGGATTATGTGGTCGGTTTCTTGGATAAAGGCAAAATTAAGCGAGTTCCGTTTGTTAAGATAACAATTGAGAAAGGCAACAAATTCTCTTTCTGCATTGAAGACAGCGAGATTCCATTTCACAGGATTCGAAAAGTATGGTGGCAGGGAAAGCTGGTATGGGAGAGGGGTTAATTATCTCAATGCCTTAACTATCCTCACAGCGCCCTCAACCGCACGCTCGGCATAAGGCTTTGCCCTTGCAATTGCCTGCTTCTTCGTCATGTCCGGCCCTGAAATTCCCAATGCAACCGGCTTGTTGTACTTAAGGGCTAAATCTGCCGCGCACCTTGCTGCATTTTCTGCAACAATTTCATCATGGTCTGTTCCGCCCTTTATGACTGCTCCAAGGAGGACAGCAGCATCAATTTCTTTTCTCTTGAGAAGGTGCTTTACTGCAAGAGGAGTATCATAAGATCCTGGAACATGAATTATTTTTGCAACGCTTACTCTCAGGGATTTTGCCTTTTTTAATGCATAATTTAACATTTTCGAGGTTATGTCTCCATTAAAATCTGCAACGACAATTCCTATCTTCATAATCTCACCGGGCCTTCGTCATCAAATCCCTGCCTTCTTCCTGTACCGGCATAAGGGATTAATGCTTCCTTGCCTTTCAGCAATTCAATGGTATTTAATGCATGCTTTTCTGTCCTGTTCTTTGCAAGGGCGTAAAGTGCCTTGTCAGTTTTAACTTCGTCCATGTGGACAAAAACCTCAATGATGTGCTTTTTTTCCTGAAGCTGGACAATCTGGATTGCGGATGATGCTTCATGGCCGCAGATTTTGTCGACTGGTTGCGCCCCTATCATGCCCAGTGCCATTACAATATCGCATTTGTGCCTATCAAAAAGAATCTTGCACGCAACAGGCAAATCTTTTACGCCTGGAACTGTGTAGCGCTCTATCTGAAAAGATTTTGGAATTTTACTAATTGCAAATCTTGCCATGTCAACCCTTGAAAATGTCGTATCTGCAATTCCTATTTTCATGCCGTCACCTTCACCTTATCGCCGTCTTTTATTCTCAGCTTTGTTTTAAGATGCACAGGAGCTATTATCTCCATCACGTCCTTGCCGTACCTTGTCCTTTGAGGTATCACTATGGCGCTTTTAACGCCCTCGCAGGTTACCGGATATAAGGTTAATCCGCCAAAGGCCCTTGTTTTTGTCTCAAACCCCTGAATTCCGATTGGCTGCAATTGGAAGAGGAAAGAGTCTATATCTTCTGGGCGGCATCGGACATTAAGTGTTCCGGGAAAGGGTAAAAATCCCAGCTTTTCCTTTACCTGCATTTTATACTGGGGAATGGACATATAATAACGGCCTTCGCCATAGCCCGCAAAGACTGTCCCTGAAACCGAGGATTTCTTTTTTGAGAAGAGCAAATTCAGGCGCTTGCCCAGCTCTTTAAGCTCGGAAACCCCCTTTGCTGATAACCTCAGTTTATGGCCGGAAGGGCTGGACTTCCTGATTATCAATCCCTTTTCCTCAAGCTCCCTGAGCTTTCTTGAGATAGTCTGCTGGGAGACATTAAGCATCTTTGAAAGCTCCACTGTAGAGGTTTCTATCTCGGAAAAGATGCTCCGCCTTGAAATTTCCATCAAAAGCTCCAAATCGTAATCCATGCACAATGCAAAAGAGGGGTTACTTATAAATGTTATGCTTAACATAAATGAGTAACTTGGATAATCTTTTTAAATCTGATGCCGCTTTCCAAGCCCAGATGCAAGCACAAAAACCAGTCATTGCCGGCATAGACCCGGGCACCACTCTTGGCTTGTGCGTTCTTGACTGCGAAGGGAAAGTGCTTAAGCTGATTTCTGAGAAGCACCGTGACCTTGGAAGCGTAATTCTTGAGCTTATGGGGATTGGAAGCTTAATTGCAATAGGCACTGACAAAAAATTCGTACCGGATTTTATTACGAAGGTTGCAACGAAGACTGGAGCAAGAGTGATAAGCCCAAAGGAAGACTTGCGGGTAGAGGAAAAGAGAAATTTGGCGAGCAATGGATTGGGAAATGACCACAAAAGGGATGCAATGGCAAGCGCAATGTTTGCATACGCCACATTAAGGCCGCTGCTTAAGAAAATAGATGTTTATTGCGAGAGGAATTGGAAGGAGGGCGCAAAGAACAAAATCATATCTTCTGTTGTAAGGAAAAATATCAGCATCAACGATGCTGTTGCGGCTATTGAGAAGAAGGAAGAGGGCATTGAGGCTGAGGTTATAAAAAATGTCCAGAAAAAGGTTCTAAGGGAGGAAGATTTTTACAAACTCATGGACAGATTGAACAGGCTGAAGAGGGAGAACGAGATTCTAAGGCAGGCAAATTCGCGGCTAAGAAATGAGGTGGTTAATGCAAAACCAAAGAAAGTGATAATAAGAAAACCACACGACAAGGCGCTGGAATTCAGGGAGAAGAGGATTCTGCAGTTCGATTCCCGGATTAAAGGCAAGGAGAGGGAAATACATTCGCTTGAGAATGAGGTTGAGGAGCTGGTTTCCCTGATTGGAAGCCTGAAGAACAACTATCTTGTAAAAAGGCTCTCAAATTTAGGGATGCGGGAGTTTGAGGGGAAAAACAATGCGCTCCACATCCAGAAAGACGACATTATATTTGTTGAAGACACCAACATAATCAGCGAGAATGTTTTAAGTTACCTGAAGGATAAAGTAATTTACATAATTCACGCAGACAAGCTAAACAGGCTTTTGAAGGAAACAGAGTTCATATTCATTGACGCAAATAAGCTAGATATGAGGTCCGGGAAGTTCTTCTGCATCGTATCAAAAGAAAGTTTCGAAAAAGAAAAAGGAAGCATAAATGTCTTCAACAAAATTGTGGAGGATTATAAGAAGGAGAGGGGGATTTAGTTTTTTACTTGCTTGTTCATATCTCTGTTCCTCTTTTTATTAACAAGGGTCCCTGTAAGTTATGTCATTTTTTTCGAGAGTTTGAGGAAGTGGCAAGCTTTATAAGTCATTGTCTACTCCGAATAGTTATGTCAGGGGCATTTGATATGGCGTGTCAGGGGATTTTTATGGCTGGAAAACCAGTCGAACATAGGAGGAAAGATGTCGTTGAGGTTCCAAGCGGTGAAAGATACGAGGTATCAACTTCTTCTCTTACAGGTATCAGAATAGCACATCACATGCTCGTCACTCACTTTGGAAAAGGATGTGATTTGTACAAGTTTTTCGAGACATACGAACACCTAGAAGGGAAAGATATCTCTGAAGCTTACATAGATGGCATAGCTGATCACATTGCAGTTGTTGAAGAGTTAGCAGGACATGGAAATCCAAAAGGCCTAATTGCAAGGATGCTCGGCATTCCTGCGCATAGAGAATATGAGGCCGATAATGGCCTGGTTGTAAGAGCGGACCTAGTAATTGATAGCCAACGTAATGTATTTGGAGTCTCGACATCGCAATTACCTTTCCCATTCTTGTACGACGAGACTCTCGTTACAGATTTAACATCTGGAAATTCGGGAGCTATTCGATCACCCCACGAAACAGGATTAGTCAAGCATTTGGAAGTATTGGAAGGACTAAAATCAGGAAATCCTCCTTCCCTTTACCGCGCTTAATCTGCCCAGTTCTTCCATTTTATTATAGCTCGCGCGAACCTCGAAAAAACTCAATCGTCTTTCTTAACCCATCTTCAAGCGGTGTTTTCGGTTCCCATCCCAACAGCTTTCTTGCTTTTGTGATGTCGGGCTGCCTTACTTTTGGGTCGTCAATTGGCAATGGTCTAAAAATAATTTCAGATTTTGTTCCGGTGATTTCCTTTATCTTCTTTGCAAACTCCAGGATTGTCATCTCATTTGGATTTCCAATGTTAACTGGCTCATTTATATTTGACGTCATCAGTCTATAAAGTCCCTCAATTTCATCGTCAACATAGCAAAATGACCTTGTTTGGGAGCCATTCCCGAACACTGTTAATGGTTGGTTGTTCAGTGCCTGATAAATAAAGGAGGGAACTACACGACCGTCATCCAGTCTCATTGAGGGGCCGTACGTATTAAAAATGCGTGCAATCCTGACTTCAATTTTGTGGATGTGGTGGTATGCCATCGTCAATGCTTCAGAAAATCTCTTTGCCTCGTCGTACATCGACCTTGGACCAACTGGATTGACATTGCCCCAGTAAGATTCGGGCTGTGGATGGACTAAGGGATCGCCATAAACTTCTGAGGTAGAAGCAAGCATGAATACTGCGTTTTTTGCCTTTGCAAGGCCCAGTGCATTGTGTGTTCCGAGGGAGCCGACCTTTAATGTCTGGATTGGGATTTTTACATAATCTATCGGCGAGGCTGGAGAGGCGAAATGGAGTATGTAATCCAGCTTTCCGTCTATTTGGATGTATTTCGTGACGTCGTGCTGAATGAAGGTAAAGTTTTTGTTGCCGATGAGGTGGGCTATATTTTTGGCATCACCCGTCAGGAAATTATCCATGCAGATTACTTCATGGCCTTTTGCCAAGAGATAATCGCAGAAATGCGAGCCCAAAAACCCAGCTCCGCCGGTAATTAGCGTTCTCATCCAAACACCTTTCTTGCCTCTTCGAGCTGTTCGAAGGAGCCGATATCGTACCATTTTCCAGTTATGATGTATCCAAAGACGGGCTTCTTTTTTGACAATTCTGCAATAAAGTCGCCAGACCTGTCGCAATGCTTTGAGTTTTTTATTTCCGAAATGTCTTCCCTTGAGAACATGTAGCATGCGGTGGAGACCAGTGTGGATCTTGGGTGCTGAGGCTTTTCCTCAAAGCGAACTATCCTGCAGGCTTTGTCTATTTCAACAACGCCCATTTTCTTTGCCTCTTCCATGCCTGAAAGCTTTGAAAGGGCAATGCTGGTCGATGATTTTTGTGTGAAAAAAGAAGTTAAACCATTAAGGTCAAATTCGAAAAGATTATCGCCGGCAATAACAAGCAGGTCGTCATCCAGGTTTTTCTCTTGAATCACAAAATTTATGTCCCCGATTGCGCCTAACCTGTCTTCGTTTGAGGCTGTGCCGTCGCTTATAACGGAGATTTTCTTTTCTGAACCATAGTTTTCTTGCCATTTTTTGAATTCTGGTAAGAATTTCTTGTTTGTGACTATGTATATTTCGCTTATTTCTGTGACGGGGGCAAGCTTATCAAGTATGTGCTCCAGAACTTTTTTCGTGCCAACCTGAAGAAGCGGCTTTGGGATATCAAAGGTGAGGGGATAAAGCCTTGTTGCGTATCCTGCTGCCAGTATTATGCACTTCATCTTCCCACGCTTATGTACTGGAATCCCAGTGCTTTCATTTTCTGCTTGTCAAACATGTTCCTTCCGTCAAAGATTAATGGCTTCTTCATCGCCGATTTCAGGCAATTCATGTCGATCTCTTTAAATTCTTTCCATTCCGTAACAATGATGAGGGCATCGACATTTCGCGCAACTTCGTACTCATCCACGCAGTAGTCAATTATTGGCAGAATTTTTTTTGCGTTTTCCATTGCCGCGGGGTCGTAAGCCTTTACCCTTGCCCCCTCTTTTACTAGGTAATTTATGATGTCTATTGAAGGAGCTTCACGCATATCGTCGGTGTCCGGCTTGAATGCAAGGCCTAAAACACCAACTGTTTTTCCGCTTAAGTTCCACAGGCCGTCATGGATTTTCTTCAGGAAAAGCTCTTTTTGCCTTTTGTTGATTGTTTCCACTTCCCTGAGCAGCTTAAAATCGTAGCCGAGATCTTCTGAGATTTTTACGAATGCGGAGACATCCTTGGGAAAGCATGAACCACCATAACCAATTCCAGCGTTAAGGAAGCTTTTTCCGATTCTTTTGTCGAGGCCAATGCCATGCGCAACCTCTTCTATGTTTGCCCCTGTTTTCTCGCAGATGTTTGCAACTGCGTTTATGAAAGAGATTTTGGTTGCGAGGAAGGAGTTTGATGCGTGCTTGATTATTTCCGCGGAGTTGATATCTGTTACGATGATTGGGGCATTTAATGGCTCATAGAGTTTCTTCAGTAATATTGCAGCCCTTTCCGAAGATACTCCTATAACAATCCTGTCCGGGTGCAGAAAGTCGTGGATTGCCGAGCCTTCCCTTAGAAATTCCGGGTTTGATGCAACATCAAATTCTATTCCGTGCCTTGCGTTTTCCTTTATTGTTCTTTCAACCCTTTTTCCGGTCTGGACCGGAACTGTGCTTTTCTCGACAATAAGATGATAGCCGTCCATCACTTTTGCAATCTGGTAGGCAACATTCTCGACGTAGGAGAGGTCCGCGCTGCCGTCATGCCTTGGCGGAGTGCCGACTGCGATAAAGATAACTTCTGAATTTCCAACTGCCTCCTTCAGGCTTGCGGTGAATTTTAATTTCCCTATTGCTGCATTTCTGTCGACGAGCTCCTTAAGCTGGGGCTCGTAGATTGGGATGATGCCCTTCCTGAGCTTTTCTATTTTTTCCTCTGCAATGTCCATGCAGACAACATCGTTGCCCAAATCTGCAAAGCATGCGCCGGTGCAAAGGCCAACATAGCCTGTGCCTATGATTGCTATCTTCATGGGACTGAAAATCAATAAACTATTTAAATATCTTACCTTTATCCTACCTTATCTTACCATAAATAGCATGAAAGAGAAGATTTCAATCACGATTGACAGGGAGCTTATTGCGGAGATAGACAGGGTAGTTGACAATATCTACATACGCAACAGGTCGCAGGCTATCGAGCATCTGATAAAGGGGTCGCTTGGAGAAAACAGAATCGGGGTAATTCTTCTCGGTGGGGATGAAAGGCACTTGATGATTGCAAAGAATTCCTACAGGCCAACCGCAGTTGTGGGCAGGGATTCGGTGATTGAGAAGGCTGTTAAGAAACTGAGGGAGAACGGCTTCAGGACTATTTTTGTGGTTGCGAGGCACATAATCCTGACGAAGATTTTTGAGATATTAAGGGACGGAAGCTCTTACGGCGTTAAGGTGGAATATGTAGAGGAGAAGAAATCCAACGGCACAATGGATTCTCTAAGGCTGATTAAGGGCAAGGTAAAGGGAAATTTTCTTGTTGTTTACGGGGATATCATATTCGACAAGCTTTCCATTGAGGAGTTATGGAACCAGCACATCAGGCAGAATGCAACTGCGACGATAATGCTGACAACTTCTTCGAAGCCTTCTGAAAAGGGAACTGTGAAGGTGGAGGGTAATAAAGTTCTGATGTTCACCCAGAAACCGAAGCAATCTGACATTTATCTTGTGTTTTCGCCGATTTTTGTTGCATCAGATGAGATTCTTGGAATGGAAGGACACAAGCTGGAAGAGGATGTTTTTCCAAAGCTGGCAGAGAGGAGATTGCTCAACGGCCACTTGAGCAGCGAGAAGGAAGTGCATGTGCATACGGTGGCTGATGTTGGAAGCACTTAATGCCGTAGGTCGCTAGATTTCAGTTATCCATGAGGCTAGATATGTGATCTCCCATTACTTTGAGGGACTCAAGACGGGAGATGCGGAATGTTTCTTCTTTTATTTGAGGGGCATTTTCAACCAGGAACCTTATAATATCTTTATGATCAACCCTTTGAGGCGGTTTTGACCTGACACCAACTATCCTTCCATCCGGAAAAACACTTGCCAAGACCCCATCGGTGTGTATTCTTGGACCAAATACCATCAAGCCCAAAGAGTTTCCAGCAACGTAGCCCCTGCAATAGCCTTCCCTATCATAAACACATACAGAACCCTTCCTCAAATCTACGGCCGTCCCATACTCCGACTTAAGACTTTTTTTCCATAAATCTTCGAAATCTTCCATTTTTACCCCACAGCTTTCTTCGGGTAATGGACTCGTGTTTAAAAGAGTATATGTTGGAAATGGTGGGTTCTTTAAGATACGAATCTTTTTAAGTGTATATCAATTCCCCAGCCGGATATGGAACGTTACCAAAAGGATTCAAAACTTCCTGAACCTCTTGAAAAACTAACTGATGCAGGTTATGTACTGTGTGCTTCTTACTGGCAATTATCGCATGCCAGGGTATCACTTCACAACGCGCATACTGAAAGAGGTTTTGGTTCTGTGCCAAAAGGACTTTTTGTAGGAAACAGCAAAGATGTTTATACTATTCGGCCTCTTGAGGGGATAGCCAGGTTGAGTACAATAGGTTCCAGTGAATACGAAGGTGTGATGGATGTGCTTGGAGAAGACGTGGTTAGAGTGGGCATCAGCCATAGAACTACAAAAGAAGGGCTAGTAGTGGTTATTTTTACAAGTGATTATTCTCGAAAAGGGATTGATGGGAGAGACGTGCCATGGGCTATAGAGAATTCAGTGGGGTATAGAAGGCCTGGATCGGAGGGGAAATTTGTTCCCCTTGAAGTTTACCTCAGAGAATTGAAAAGTAAGGGATTATTGTTCGAACAAAGGTTATCCAGACTGCCAAGAAATCTTCCAAAAGTTGCATAAGGAATTCTTCATAGAAAAAAATTATTCAGACCGATGGTTGAGTTTTCATATCGGGAAGAAGGCGGATTAGAACAGAATCTCATGAACGCCTTTATTGGTATTGAGAAAATTAAGATTGCAAGGTGACAAAGTGTATTAAGACTTCAGCATGCTGCAGATGCCGTCGATAATTCCATGCATTTGTGCTGGAGCCTAAGTCTACCGCTAAAGGTTTTTCCATGCTTTGTCCTCTTTTGACGTGAGCCATTCCTTTGCAAGGGATTTTTCGCTGAGCAGCATGGTTTCAGGTATTTTTTTTCTTGAGTGCAAAACACCGCTCACTTGGCTTAGAGGCCTCAACTCAAGATGGTCTTCGTAAGCCATGATAACGACCTTGTTTCCTTCTTTAAATCCCCTTATTTCCCTAAGTTCCTTTGGTATTACTACCTGGCCTTTTTCAGTTATTGTTGCAGTTCTCATTTCAATCAAACCCATTTTCTCACCTTACTTGTAAGATATGTAAGATGAGATTATTAAAGTTTATGTTTTTCTGAGGAAAGAAGAACTGCTTAATAAACTGTTTGCAGAAAAATCCGGAAGATTTCCGGAATTAAAAACAAAATCAGATCTCTTGACCCCACTGAAAATAAAGGTGGACAGCTTTCCCACTTTCCCGCGCAATGCAGTACCGATGGAAACGGAGGCTTGCTTAACGACCGAGTTCGAAATGGGATCGGGTGATCCAAGCCCCTATGGCCGTCCGAGAGGGAGAGGTAAAGAGCTGCTTTTAAAGTTTGTGGTGGGATTTATTTTCTATATTGAAAGTTTATCTCTCATTATTTTAACTAATCCGCCAAGCCACCCCTCTTCTTTCTTTTTTGGGCTATCGAGCTGATAGGCTCCAGACAAAATCTCCAGCAGCCGGACTGTGGAACCGTCAAATCCGCCTTTAATAATGATACCTTGACCATTGGGAACATTAGAAAGCAAATCGTATGTTTCGGGGTCGATGCCAATTTCTTCTATAATTTTTCCTTCAACTCCCTTGGCTCCGGCAACAAGTGATTGTGCACTCTCATATCGAGTAGTTCTGACCAGAGTCCCCCTATTATCACCATGATATTCGATACCAACAAGCATATCTTTAGGGATATAAATCGTATGCTGAGAATGTTCTAATCCTGCTCTGTCCTTCTCTTTTATTTTAAGATGATATGCTTCCATGCAAGGAGGTAAGGTATGAGTGTATAAAATTATTTGTATGATTGAGAGGCGAAGTTTATTACTCGATAAGTATGGGGAAGAAAATAGATAACTATTCTTAAGTAGTAACAAACCGAAAAGCTTAAAAAGGGCAATTTCTTAGCAGAGGGAATGATTCAGAAGTCTGTTCAAATCTTAAAGCAGTTGCAGCATCCTAATGGGCTTTTTTCAGCGTCGCCTAATGAAAAGACCGGCTACCACCTGTCGTGGATAAGGGATAATATTTACGAGTCTCTTGGATTTGAAGCCATAGGGGATTATTCTGCAGTCCAGAAAACCCTTAGGGCACTGCTTGATGTTCTGTTGAAGCACGAATACAAAATAGAGCATGCAATAAAGGAAAAGCCAAAACATACTCACCAATACATCCATGCAAGGTATCATCCGGCGACAATGGATGAGATTTGGGAAGAGTGGGGAAACAAGCAGAACGATGCAATTGGGTTACTGCTATTCAAGATTGGGGATTTGGAGAAGAAGGGAATAAAGATAATAAGAAATGAGAACGACATTAGAATAATACAAAAGCTTGTCAATTACCTTCAAAGCATTGAATACTGGCATGACAAGGACAACGGAATTTGGGAGGAAATGGAAGAACTGCACGCATCGTCTATCGGAGCCTGTGTTGCGGGCTTAAGAAAGATAGCTGGAATTGTTGATGTCAATCCTGAGTTGATTACGAAAGGGGAAATTGCGCTGAAAAGAATTCTTCCAAGAGAATCCGAAACGAAGAGAACTGATTTGGCGTTGCTTTCGTTGATATACCCGTTCAACATTGTCAGCGATGAAGACGGGGATGCAATACTAAAGGCTGTTGAGAAAAAGCTAGTCAGGGATAAGGGAGTTATAAGGTATCCCGGAGACAGCTACCACAGCAACGGCTCTGAAGCGGAATGGTGCATGGGATTGTGCTGGCTTGCGATAATTTACAAGCAGTTTGATGCAAAGAAATACTCGCACTATCTCAAGAAGGCTGCTAAAGCGATGAACGAGGATGGGGAATTGCCTGAATTATATTTTGCAGGAACAAATGAGCACAATGAAAATTCTCCCCTTGGATGGGCCCAGTCGCTTTTTATTGTGGCGAGTGTTAAGTAATCATCTTCCCCATCCATAAGGCACCATATTGCCACGGTTCAGAAGGAATTTTGGGTCTAAAACTTCTTTCACAGCACCTATTTCCCTCAAGCCTCTGTCGCCGTACATAAACAGAAGCATCGGTTCCCACTGCCCTGCAAAAATTATGCCTTTCTTTCCCACGCCATGCTCTGCGCTCAGTGTTCCGCCATACTCCTGAACGGCCTTGCTTATCATTCTTGGGTAC
>Ga0209542_10005784_pt1 | contig 24438 bp, 25 predicted proteins | sample RifCSPhighO2_01_FD_184028 | JGI IMG/M metagenome (GOLD analysis project Ga0209542, IMG submission 184028) | Soil microbial communities from Rifle, Colorado - Rifle CSP2_plank highO2_0.1 (SPAdes) (version 2) | ecosystem: Environmental > Terrestrial > Deep subsurface > Rock core/Sediment ...
TCCTCAAATACAAGAACCTTATTTTTTAAAGATGTATAAAATTTTAATACTTTAGGCAATACAATTACATATGGGTAAAACCCTTTTCTAGAATAAGCCTTTAATTTATTTTTTAGGTGGGGGATTCTTTGTTTACCTCTCCAAAAGGTCGCTTCTAAAATAATTTTATTAATTTTAAAATCAGGAAAAAATGATTTATCTCCGATTTTTAAGCGTGGTTCATATTCATAGTTTATTCCATTATTATAGAGGTAATCTGCTATTTGTTTTTCCAAAATATTTCTCACTTTTTCTCTTTTGAGGGTTTTATACTTATAAAAAAACCTTGACTTTTTAAAACTGTCATTTTGCATGGCATAATACTTTTGAGGGTTATTTTTTTTCATAAATGTGTGCCACCTTTTCATTCTTTTAGAACTATCTTCTATTAAATGTTGCATTGATTCTTTTAAAATACCTCTTTTTCTCCTAATTCTAACCCATTTTATTCCGCCTTTAATTTTGCCCCAATTTTCAGGCAGTATTTCTAAAACATCATTTTTCATAATGGTCTTAAAATCTAAACCACATAATTTAGATAACATTTCAGCTCTGAATCTTGGTAAATTGCATTTTTCGTCTCTGTATTCACATAAGCGACCTAAAGATATTCCAGTAATTGATCTTAATTTTCTAAAAGAACCAGCTTTCTTAACTGATTTCATCAATAGATTCCTTTGTCTTCCAAATTTAAACTTAAAATAAAAATTTTGCACAATAATAGTTGTATAATGCCATTTTTAAATATAGTGTCAAGACTTGTCTTTTGCTTCACCATGCAGGAAATATATTTTAAATAAGTAACGTCCCGGGCAAGACTCGAACTTGCGACCTTCTGGTTAACAGCCAGACGCTCTACCAGTTGCTCCCATTCAATAATCCTGAAATGGTCTAAGCTACCGGGACATGAAAGTTAAGACTAATAGAAGATTTAAAAAGCTTATGATTTATTATTTCTTAATAAGTTAAACTCTTTTGCGTATAACGCAGCCAAGCCCAGATCGTGAATTATCAGCAAGTTTTCATCATTTCTGCTGTTGCCGGCGCTTGTTGGATTATAACTCCCCGTTATTACAGTGTCATCAACAATAAAGACTTTGTGATGCATATTGTATTTATTATAATCTTTAATAACATCAATTCCGTTATCGACAAACATCTGATATTCTGAGTATTGGCTGACTTGAGTTTTCTCCATAATGCCTTTAATATCAAGGCCTTGTTTGAATTTGTTTAATATTACAGAGCCTATTTCATCAGATGTAAAAGAATAGGTCATGAAGTATATTCTTTTCTCAGCCCTGTTTAGGGTTTTAGCAACTATTAGCTCACATGAATCCTCGGGGCAAAAGTAATTTTCTATTATTATTCCGCTGGAATTAAACCTGGGAATTTTTACTTTATCTCCTGAACTGAATTTTAAGTCCCATAACTCTTCAAATTCCTCTTCATAATTTGCAACAAGATGACTAGAATGGATTACAAGCAGATTATTGTTGTTTTTTTCTGTGTCTCTTAAAGTAGGATTATGGCTGCCTGTTGTTAGAACTTTTTTGCTGCCAAGGTCAAATATGCAGAATTTGTTATGCATTAACTGGTTGTTATTGTCGTATTTTACAAAGCTCAAGTTTTCCAGTTTTTTATAGTTTCTGTTGTCCACAACTAGCTTAACCGGAATGAATTTTGATTTTGTCTCAAGCATCTCTACCAGTTCAGGCAGATTTAAATCGTAAAAAGCGCATTTTATATCATAAGATTCTTTTGCGAGATTTACCAATTGGCTTAAGCAGTCATCTCTTGGGCAGAAATGCACATTAATTGAGATATTATCTTTTGGCATATCATTATCGCTTGAATCATAAACCACATTGCCTGCGAAATAACCGCATCCAGAAATAAAGATTAAGCTTATTAAAAATAATATAAGTTTTTTGTTCATAATTATTCTAAAAAGTCTTTGTTTTTTATTTTTTCAGGCAGATATTTCTCGCTGATAAAGCTTATTCCCTTGGAGCTTAATGACTGTATTTCCACCTTTGCTTTGTATTCTTTCATTTTCTTGAACTGCTTCTGCCATTCCTTGTTATCTTTAAACCATTCATACTCGCTAACCTGCTTGATTCTATCAAAATCCGTGTCTTTTAATTTGATAAAATGCTTTTTCAGATCATATTTCTCAATGTCATCCATTGTTATTCCTATGTATTTAACGCTTGGAATTGTTAATCTTTCAGAAGCGTGAGCCAGGGCAATTGAGCCGTATTTTATTACAGAATATATGTAAGTTCCGTATATATCTCCATCGCATAAAACATAGATTGGCAGCTTATATTCTTCATAGAACCTCTGCAGGAGCCTTCTAATTCCTCTGGTAGTCTGACCCTGCGAAGCTAGTAATATGCAATTATGCTTCTTCCAGAATTTGTCTTCATTCAGCCTTTCCCATACAGCTGCTTTTTCCATGTATAATATATAATCTGCATTTACTTTTTTGAATTTAATTTCCTCAACATTAGAAGGTATAGACCATCCTCCAGAGCCAAGCTTGCTCCAGTCTATCTTATCGCCACTGTCTTCAATTATTACATTGCCAACAACACTGCCTTTTTTATCTGCATTGACGTGCATCTGCTCCCTTGATAATCCGGTAATTACTTCGAGATCTTCAATGGATTTGTCAGATTCTGGCTGCTCGTCAACAATGTTTATTTCTGTTCCTGGAACAGTCCTTTTCACCATGTAAAAAACATCTCTCAGGCTTGAATGCTTTCCAGACTCCAGCAATTCTTTTTTAATCTTGGCAGCTACTTCTATAGTCTGAAGGAATTTCTTGGCATGCGCTATATTAAAAAAATGACGGGAGGCAACTTTATTTCCCAGTTCCAATGTCTTGTTTTTTTGATTGAATATAACGTTGCTTAAAGCCCTTATAGGGACAATTAGATTTGGGTTTTTGTTTTTATCAATATCCTTGACTACCTTTTGCCCTAATTCCTTCAGTTTTTCTATTGATTTATTCTTCTTTGCCATTTTCCATCTCTAGGTTAGTTAGTTCCTTTTTTAATACTTTTTGTAGTTTTTCCTGCAATATTTCTTTTTTTAAATCTGTTAAATCTGACAAAGCTGAAGCCAATTCAGGAATATATTTTTCAAGCAAATCAATCTTTTCCTTTTGCTCTCTTGCTTTAATTGTTCTTCTTATAAATGCGCCTAATTTTCTCCCGCATTCCTGCAAAGCCAATCTCATCTCTTTAAGTATCTCATCATAGCTTGCAATGGCGTCTTTTGACTCAGAAGTAAAAGGCACCCAAACAGAAGCCATGTGAACTGTTATTACTGCAGGCCCAACTGGCAGGTTACTTCCTGATTGCTGCAAGTCATATGCTTTCCAGTTAGTTGATGTAACTGCTTCAGTTATAGCGCATGCACCCTGCTGATACAATAAAGGGACTCTATTGGCAAATCTAAGAAGCTTTACCTGCGTATCTTTAGGCAAATCTCCGCCGTAAGCTATGCCAACTTCAATCTGAAACGGCATTCCCCTATAAACCGAAGTTGGTCTTGATGTTGTAACATAAAACTCTGCATTTATTTCCTTCCTTAATCCTCTTTCCAAAAGCTCAGAGCCTATAGGGCTCAAACAATCTGTTGGCGGCGCCATTATCTTGGCAGACTGCAATGCTTTGAATAGTTTTTCAGCTTCTAAACTGCTTAATTTTCTTGGATTGCTTCTTGAGCTTATCTTAGACTCATTGCACACATCAGAAGCTGTCTTGGCACCAATTCTTGAAAAATCACCTTGAAAAAATCCGTGAATTGTATTTGTCGTTGTATCATGCAGCATTTTAATAAAAGTTCCAAGCTCTATGCCGTGCGGATGCGGCTTTATTTCTTTGCTTTCCTTAGGCAATTCCTGAGTAGCCCTATGATAGACTACTTTTTCATTATCGGGAGCGATGTAAGTTATTTGCGCATGAGGATTAACTATTGCAGTCTGCTTGACATATTCGTCAACTGACTGTCTTCCTTTGAGGTATTTTCCTTCAAGTTCTATTTCTATTTTAGTGCCATGCTCTTTGACCCAGTCTACAACCCTGTCAGTTATTACTTTGGGCTCATTCTTTTTTGTGTCTATGTTTAGCTCATAGTAATGGGCTGGCTTGTCACGGCCAGTTTTAGAAATTATTTTAGTTGGTTTTCCAGTAGATAACTGGGAATACAAGACTGAAGCGGATATTCCTATGCCCTGCTGTCCCCTATTCTGTTTTAATGTATGAAACTTGCTGCCATAAAGCAGCTTAGCAAATATATTTGGGATTTGCTGTTTTACAATGCCTGGTCCGTTGTCTTCAACAATAACTAAGAATCTTGTTTCATTAATTTGTTTTATGCTGACAAACAAATCAGGCAGGACTTTCATTTCAGAACATGCATCCAATGAATTATCAACAGCTTCTTTTATTGTCATTAACAAAGCCCTGGATGGATTGTCAAAGCCAAGAAGATGCCTGTTTCTTGTAAAAAATTCTGATATTGATATTTCTTTTTGCTTGGTTGCAAGCTGCTCTGCTACTGTTTTCTGTTTAGGCATTATGTGATAGAAAAATAATTTGTTTATAAATTTTGGCTTTCTAAAGCTTAGAACTTTTCTTCTTCTCTATAAAAGCGTAGACATTGCTGTGTTTTGCCCCGTGCATTAAACGCTCCAAAGCTTGTCTTGCTATTACAGCATCATTTACATCCCCTATTATTGAAACTGTTTTTCCATAAACTTCTATATTAGTATTTGTCAATTTCTCAATGATTCTTCTTGATTTGCCTTTAGTGCCTATCAATCTGGATTTTATTCTTAATTGCTTGCTCTTATTATCATTGGAGTAGTCATCTATATTTAAAATATCAAGGGTTTTATCTTCATCCTCTAGCTGAACTGCCACATCAGGGTTAAATCCTCTTCCTATTGCTTTTAATACTAATTTTGCGGAATAAAGATTAAGGCTATCCTCAGCGGCCAATGAAATCAAGCCAGTTTCAGAATTAACCTGAATTTTAACATTCAGCCTTTTTTGAAGATTTCTTTTTACAGATCCTTTTGTCCCGATTATTACAGCTACCCTATCCTTTGGGATTCTTATTTCTTCTTCGTACATGGTGATAAAGAACAGCAATATTATTTAAAATTAACCCAACCCTGATATTTCCAAGCAAGAACCAATAATAACATCATTATACCGGCTATCTTTTATCCATTCATAGCTTTCTATGCATTTCACGCAGTATTCATGCTGGGATGAATAGCCTGAACAAAAACCACCATCGTTTATTGTAGCACTGCCATCATTAATAGTATTTGTGCATCCCTGTCCGCCAAGCTCAGTGCATGGCGATGACACAGTATCTCCGGTAATTAGCACGTAGTTGTTATTATAATCAAACAATGTAAATACAGCCAGTCCTATGATTACTGCCAAGAATATTGGTATTATGAATCTTAAGCTTCTCTCTTTTTTCATAGATTAGCGTTGCTAAAAAAGTATATAAACATTTAGATGTTAAAACTCTTGGAACTCATTTATGTCTTTTAGATAGCCTTTATTTTTCAGCCATTCTATGTGAGCAGGCCTATACTTGAATATTATATCCCCTTTTTCATTGGCATATTCCCAAGGCTCAACCAAAACTATATCTCCTTCCCTAATCCAAAGCTTTCTTTTTAATCTTCCAGGCACCCTGCATAATCTTGTAAGGCCATCAAGGCATCTTACTCTCATCCTGGAAGCGCCCATTCTCTGCTCTAAAATCCCGATTACTTCCCTGCCTTTAGGAATTCTTACCCTGATTATTTCTTCATTTGCTTCCTTATTTTCATAAGCCATAAGAAAATCCGCCTAATTGATTTTATAAAGGTTTTGTAAGCCTAAAACAGACTGTAACTCTAAAAAGATTTCTGCTTGCAGATTTGTCAAATTTATGGACCGATTTTGATAGCTTAATCGTGCCGCCAAACCTGCTCTTTAGTTTCTTGCCAATCTGGACTGCAAATTTTTTAGAAGTTATATTTAAATCAACCCCATATTTTGTCTTTGTTTCCTTCGCAATAGAAACCTGGTTAAGCTCCATATGCCTTTTGACATAATTAATGACTTCCTCATCATATGGTCTTAATTGAAGTGTAGCCTCGTAATATTCATTTCTTCCTCTTGTCATAATGTTAAAACCTGTGCATGGAGCACTTTTCCTATTTTTATAACATTGTCCTTGCTTATTATGTTATTGTCAAGAGCAAGCTTTACGGATTTCTCGCCAACTATATTTATATTCCTTGCAGTTTTCAGTATTTCTATCACTTCTTCTTCTGATTTTTCTTCCCCTTTATAAAATATTTCTGTAACTTTCAGCTGCAAATCGCCATCTTCAAAAGTTTTGTTTATTAAATCTTCGTCGCATAAAGCAACAACAAAGCCATCGCCAGACCGGTGTATTTTTATGTACATTTTACCCCGTATAGCTAGATTTCTCAGTTTGCTTTTCTGCAACCCAAGCTTTTGTAATTTTATCAAGATATGCAGATTCCTCTTTTTTTAGACTGGGCCACTTCTCAGAAATATTTTTGATGAATTCTGCTGTATGATTTTCTGATTTTAGTTCAACAGCGCATCCTTCATGGTACAAATACGACAAAGTTCTGTAATATGAAGTCATTTTTTGCTTGTCTTCATTTGAAATATTGTTTAGTTCCACCATTGAATGGTATGATTGCGGATTTGGGCTTACAACAGGATCAAGGTAATTCAAGAATAACCCTATTTTTGAGAGAATAATTCTTAACAAAGCTTTTAGCAATATTCCTGATTTGTTTATCTCCAAAGCCCTTATCTCAAACTCTTCATCCAAGTATTCAAAGCTAGGCAGATTGAACTTCTTTCTAATTAGTTCATATTCTTTTTTTAATTCTTCAATGTCTTTCATTTTTATATTTTAGATACTATTGGATGCTTTGCACCGCAGGCAGTGCACTTTAAAGTTGTTACCCTGTCTTCTTTCTTTAATATTGTGTCCGGCTTTCCGCATTCAGAGCATAACACAAAGTCATTTGTATACTGTTCTATTTTCTGGTTTATCAATGCAGGCGGGATTTTTCTTCCAAGTATAAGCCTGCTTTTTTCTATTTCAGCAGGAGTGGCCAGTTCCCTCTGCAAGTATTTAAGCAAATGGCTTGGCTCTCTTCTTAAAATGTCGCATATCTGGATGAAATTTGCAATTATTGTCTTATTGCCCTGAAAGTGGCCGGTAGCTTTTGGTATCTCAAATCTTTCAGTCTTTGAAATTGATTCTGGTATGTTCACTCTTGCTTCATCCAGTAATTTTTCATAGTCGAATTTCATTGTAATAGTTTAATCCTGCCTGGTTTAGGCTCGTAAATTTCTCCCTCTTTCAATAGATCCTGCAAAACTTCCTTAACTTCTCCTTCAGCATAGTTTGCTTCAATTAAAATTCTTTCTTCTTCTATGCCGTTATCATCTCCCAATTTTTCTATAAGTTTTAAAATAGCTTGTCTTTTGTCTGTATTTTCTAATTTTTCTTCTTTTACTACAAGCAAGTTTTCTTCTTCTGGTATGCTGGTTTCTTCCTGCTTTTGGTTATAGTCTGAAGCTAAAAATTCTTTCTTAGTAGGTTTGCCATAAGCCTTAATTAGTTCAAGCTTTCTGACTACAAGCCAGTTTTGATCATCGACTAACTTGACGATTTCCGGAGTTAAATAAACCTCATTATTATATTCTTTTGGCTTGGCGATTATCTTGATCATGTCTCCAACATTAAGTCCTGATATTAACTTCGAATCTTCGCCCCAAGCTTTTACCCGTATAGTGTCAGAGCCGTCATCTATGGTGACTGAGTAGTATCCAGTATCTGAATTTTCGTATTTTTGAACTACTGTAGCAATTATATTTACTCTTGAAACTTCAAGCTCATTTATTTTGACGTAATTCGATTCCCATTGCCCTTCCTGTTTTACATAAGCTCCGCTGTGCAAACTTGATACCCATACTTTGTATGCTGTGTTTCTTTGCACCATGATATTCAGCAATTGCCAATATTTTTAATACTATCCTGAAACCAGATTTTATATTTTCTGGATTGAACCCCTGCGAGGCTCAAATATTTCGCCTTCCCTTTTTAATTTTTCTATTACTTCCTCAACCTGGCTTGCATCAACATTTTTCTCTGCAGCCTCTGCAATAACATCTTCTATTGGAATTGTTTTTCCGATTCTTGATTCAAGATTATTAATTATCTCTTTTATTACACCTATCTTATTTCTCTGGGAAGCTGTTATTCCAGTGGATATTCTGTCAATATCAATTGTTCCGGTCTCATAGTCAAATCCTACCTGCATCAAGCAGTGTTTTAATAAGCCTATTGCAATCTTGGCATCCATTCTGTTTACTTTTTTTGACAATCTGACTCTTGCCGAGCCCTCTGCCAGCCTTACTAAAGCTTCTAGCTGCCTCGCGCTTATTGGGATTGGCTTTACTTCTGCGTCGCCAAACTGATTCATATTTCTTAATTCCACATAAAATCTCTTGATTTCATCAATTGCTGCATCTGTCAGCTTTGGAAATACTTTTTGCTTTACATAAGCAATATATTTTCTTAAGATAGCAACTGGTATTTCGGCATTCATTGCATCAGGCTGTTTCTGCAATGATAAAACATGCGACGCTATTTTATCGTCTTTTTCCCTGTTTGGCAAATCCCTTATTGGGAATATCAAATCAAATCTGTTGATTAAAGCAGGAGGCAAATCTATCTGACTTGCAATTGGCGTATATGGATCAAACCTTCCAAGCTTAGGATTTGCTGCAGCCAGAACTGTTGTTTCAGCCCTTAAAGTAGCCTGAACATTTGCTTTTGATATGCTTATCCTTTGCTGCTCCATTGCCTCATGCATTGCAGCCCTGTCTTCCGGCGTCATTTTATCAAGCTCGTCAATCATGCAATAGCCGCCATTTGCAAGAACCAAAGCTCCTGCTTCCAATGCCCAGCCTCTTAAGAAATCATCCTTAACAACAGAAGCTGTCAATCCTGCTCCTGACGCTCCTTTTCCAGAAACAAATCTTGCTTTTGGCGCAGCTTTTGAAACAAACATCAGAATCTGGGATTTTCCAGCTCCAGGATCGCCGACTAAAAGAATATGCATATCGCCCCTTGTTACAGTGCCATCTTCTTTTTTCTTTTTAACTCCGCCCATTAGCTGCAATACAATAGCTTCTTTTACTTTTTCATGCCCGTAAATCGATGGCGCAATTGAATTTGTAAGCTTCTCGAATATTTTAGGATCCCTAGCAAGCTCTTTTATTTTTTTCTCATCTTCTTCATTTATTTCTATATCGCTAAATGTTTCTTCAACAGGCTCTATGTGATTTGCTTCCATCATTAAATCATATCTTATAGACTGTGCGCCTGTTCTCAGTTGAATAGGAACTTCCTTTAATACGCCAGTTATTCTTATTTTGCTTCCAGGTGTTGTCTTTTTTTCCATTCTTGGCTCTACAAGATCTTCTTTTAAAAAAATGTTCAATCTTTTAGGCTGCTCCCCGCCGTCCAGAGATTCAGGTGTTTCTTCTATGGTTAATCCCTGCGCGTCAACCAATTCCTTGCTGAGCATCCTAAACCTTCCTTTTCTGCCGCATGAGCACCTTGTAGGCTCTTTAAATTTTGTATCAATCTGCGGAATTGTTATTGTATTTCCGCACGAAGGGCATTCAAATTTTGCAATAGTTACCTGCGGCCTTACATCAGTTGCTCTCCTTACAATTCCTTCTATAGCAATGAATTTGTTTAGATGCGAGCTTCTCAAATCCTTCACCAAGACTAATTGCGTTTTAGGCAGACTGTAAAACCTTACCTTAATATCTTTTTTTGTTATATCCAGATTCTCAATAGCCAACTCTACTGATTTAATAGTGTCTTCGGGCTCTTCAATTAATTGTTCAGAAAGCTCCAAATCAAATTTGGCCAATTCCTGAAAATCTAAGTTTAAAGAATTCTTTCCTTTCCTAACTATCTCTTGTAATTTTTCTATATAATTGTCTTCAATAAATTCTTTGAACTTCTCAACTTGTTCTTGGATTTCAGGCATTATGATTTATTTTAATTTTTTAAGATTGTCAATCAATAAGTCAACAGCTTCTCTTAACTTCGTTTCTGACTTTGTGCCTGTGCAGACTATTTTTCCATTGCTGAATAATAAGAAAGTTGCTCTCGTCCCAGGCAATTTATACACTAATCCCGGAAACTGCTCAGGCTCGTATTCTGTATTCTCAAGCTTCATAGCCAATGAATTCAAGTTTAAATCCATAAATATCGAACCTGATGCAACCATGTTCTGAACTATAATTTTTGGCTTTACCTTAATCCTTATTTTTATCTTTGCTAAATTTTTAATTATTTTATCAACAGACTCTTTAACCTTGGCCATTGATTTAGCTCCTGTGCAGACAACTTTTCCTGAGCTGAATATCAAAGCTGAAGTCTTTGGGTCTTTTATCCTCATAACTAATCCCGGAAACTGCTCTGGATTGTATTCTGTATTTGGCAACATCTCGGCTAATTTTATTAATGGAATATCATGTTCCAAAGAAGTAGAAGCAACAATATTTTGTATCTTAATTTCTTTTTTATTCATATTTTAACCCCCTAAAATTATTAGTATATAAAAATATAGAAACATATATAAAACCTACTTATAAACTCCGGGGTGTTACTACTTAGTTATTAACAACATTCAATCCTATCTCAAAGGACTCATTTTTAACTTTAAAATTATCCTTGAACCTTGTATTCAATATTTTAAATGTCTTAACTCCGCACTGTTCTTTTATTTCTTCTTCATTAAGCTTGTAATCCGACTTGATATAAAGAATTATCTTGTCTTGCTTTTTCAGTCCTGCTTTTTTTCTTAATGCCTGAATCCTTCTTGTAACTTCCCTAGTGTATCCTTCTTTCTCAAGTTCAGGAGTTAATAATTTATTCAAATTCAAGCTTAGCTTTCCTTTCTCAAACTTAATTTTTTTGACATTGGTCTGGCTTTTTATCAATTCTTCAAATCTCTCAAGCTTTTCAGGCTTTTCTGCTTTTACTGTTGCCTGGCTTAAAGGCCATCTTATTCCGAGTCCTGCTTTTTCCCTGTCAGCCAAAATCAGCTGAATAACCTGCTTGGCATCTTCCATGGAATTTTCAAGCTCGCTGTTTGTTTTGTAATGCGCTTCATGCCAGTCAACTAAAAATATGCTTTCAGGCAATGTCTTGTCTAGCTGCCTATCTTGCTGATGCAGATGCTCTGCCAAGAACGGCGTGAATGGCGCCATCATTAAAATTGTGTGCTTCAATGCGTTATTTAAACAGTATAACGCGGATTCTCTATTTTTGCCGTCTTTCTGAACCCTGTCCCTAATGAACTGTATGTAAGTTCTTGACAAGTCATTAACAAAGAAATCTTCTAATGCCCTGCTTGCCACGTGTGGCTTTAGCTCATCCATATTTGTTATAACATGCTTGTTTAGATTAACAAGCCTTGATAAAATCCATTCATCTTCTATTTCCAGCTTCTTTGGCTTTTTCTCTTTGTACTTATTTGAGATTAAAGCTTCTTTTACATAACTGTTTATGTTCAAAAGCAAGTTCAAAATATGCTTAACTTCAGCTGCGCCTTTATAGCCAAAGTTTAAGTTAAAATGTGGATTATGCTTGACATACATCCAGCGCATTACATCTGCGCCCATCTTTTCAACAGCCTCGTCAAACCATATTGCATTGCCCTTGCTTTTATGCATTGGCTCGCCTTTCTCATCGTGAACTTTTTCATAAGCCAAAACTTTGGTGTAAGGCGTTTTTCCTTCCAGAGTAACAGACATGAAAAGCATTGAATAAAACCATAATCTAATCTGCTCCCTCATTTCTATAACTAATTCTGCAGGGAACCATTTTTCCCAATATTTTTTATCTTCCAAATATTTCAAAGTTGAAAATGGAACAATGCCTGCATCAAGCCAGCAATCTCCTGTGTCAGGCGTCCTGTAAGACTTGCCATTGCATTTGTCGCATTTTAATACAACATTGTCTATCCAAGGCCTGTGCAATTCTTTCAGTTGGTTTAAGCCAGAAACTGCTTTCTCTTTCATTTCATTAACAGATCCAATAATCATTATGTTATTGCATGACTCGCATTCCCATACAGGCAATGGCAGACCCCAGTAACGCTTTCTTGAAATTGACCAGTCGCCCATATTGTTAAGCCAGTCCTGCATCAGCTTTGAATTATGCTCAGGATACCATATCACTTTTTCAGCTTCTTTTTTCATCAATGGCCTGATTTCATTGCTTGAAATAAACCATTCATTGACTAATCTAAAAACCAATGATTCTCCGCATCTCCAGCAGTAAGGATATCTGTGCATATACTGCTGAGTCTTGAATAACTTGCCCCTTGTTTCTAAATCATTGATAATGTCTTTTGTGATATTTGAAACATTCTTGCCAGTCAGCCAGTCAAATCCTTTTAAGTAAGTGCCATCTTCGTCTATTGGCGATATGACAGATAATTTTTCTTTTTTACCAAGTTCATAATCCTCTTCTCCGCATCCAGGAGCTATATGAACTATGCCCGTGCCCTCTTCTTCTCCAACATCTTTCCAGCCAACAACCTTATGCTCAACATCCTTTTGAATTTGCAAGTGATCATATGGCCCAAGATAATCCAAACCAATAAGGTGCTTGCCCTTTACAACTTCTAATGCTTCATAATTCTTTCCAAGAACCAAGTCTGCTGTTTTCTTGCTGATGTAATAAATATTTTTATCTTGCCTGGCTTTTATGTAATCTAAACCCGGATTAACTGCCAAGGCTGTGTTTGAAGTTAATGTCCATGGAGTCGTTGTCCATACCAAAAAATATTCCTTGCTTTTGTTTTTTATTGGCAGTTTTAAGTAAACTGAAACATGCGATACTTCTTTGTATGAATCTGTCATCTCATGCTGGGATGAAGATGTTCCGCATCTTGTGCACCAAGGCATTACTTTATTTCCCCTGTAAAGCCATCCCTTTTCATGGCATTTTTTCAAAAAGTGCCAGATATACTCAATATTTGCGTCAGACATTGTGTAATAAGAATTATCCCAGTCCATCCATTGCCCAAGCCTTATAGACTGCTTTGTCTGGATTCCGGCAAATTTGTTTACTCTATCCTTGCAGTATTTTGAAAACTTTTCCAGCCCGTATTTTTCAATGTCTTTCTTTGAGTTAAATTTCAGGTCTTTTTCAGCTTCGACTTCAACCCATAAACCCTGGCAGTCAAATCCATTCTGATATCTCTGGTCATAGCCTTGCATAGCCTTGAATCTTTGATAAACATCTTTGTATGTTCTGCCCCACGCATGATGAACACCCATAGAATTATTCGCAGTAATCGGGCCATCTATGAACGGAAATCTTTTCTTTCCCGCATTCTTCTTTTTAAGCCTGTCAAATATTTTGTTCTTTTCCCATAAACTCAAAATTTCATGCTCTATTACTGGAGGATTATACATACTTTAGATTGCCATTTTAAGATTTATAAGGTTTATGTTGATTTAATACGCATAAATCTTATAAATGATACTATTATGCTGATAACATGGAAGGGGGTTCTAAGTTATGGATAGAGAAATTTAGGCCTAAAACTTTTAATGACGTTAAAGGTCATGATGCCATAGTTGAAAGATTAAAGGGCTTTGTAAAGCAGCAAAATATTCCCCACTTGTTGTTTACAGGTCCTGCTGGTGTCGGTAAGACATCTTTAATTTTAGTTGTTGCTCGAGAATTTTTTGGGGAAAACTGGAGGCAAAATTTCTTAGAGTTAAATGCATCAGATGACAGGGGCATAGATGTTGTCAGAAATACAATAAAAGATTTCGCCAGAACAAAAGCCATAGGGAATGTTCCTTTTAAAATAATATACTTGGATGAGTGCGATTCTCTTACAACAGAAGCTCAGCAGGCATTAAGAAGAACAATGGAAAATTACACTGATTCCACAAGGTTCTGCTTGAGCTGCAATTACTCATCTAAAATAATAGACCCTATACAAAGCAGATGCGCAATATTCAGGTTCAAGCAGTTAAACAAGGATGCAATAACAGAAATAATAAATATAGTTGCAGACAATGAAGGCTTAAAGATAGATGAAGAAGCAATAAACTCTTTGTACGAAATATCAAATGGCGACGTAAGAAGAGTCCAGAATATTCTGCAAAGCTGCGCCAGCGCAAACAAAAACATAAATAAAAAATTAATATATGAAATTGTGTCAGTTGCCGAGCCAAAAGAAGTTATTAATTTCCTTAATTTGGCAATGGCTGGAGATTTCCTGGCTGCCAGAAAGAAAATGCTTGACATAATGCTAAAGCATGGCTTGTCAGGCGTTGACTTAGTAAAGCAGATACAAAAAGAAATCTGGAACCTGGGCGTAAATGACGCTAAAAAAGTTGAATTCATAGAAAAATGCGGCGAGGCTGAATTCAGGATAGTTGAAGGAAGTGACGAGTTCATACAGTTAGAAAGCTTATTGGCAAGTTTCGTGAAAAATGCTCCTAGTAGATAAATACAAGCCAAAAACATTGAAGGAAGTCTATGGACAAGATTATGCTACAAGTGAATTTAAAAAAGCTGTATTGAACAAAAACCATGTTTTTTTGCATGGCAGCAATGGCAACGGAAAAACCTCCTCAGTTTATGCTTTGGCAAGAGACATGGGTTATGAAATATTTGAGCTAAATGCGTCTGATTACAGGAATAAGGAAGAGATAAAAAATATTCTAGGGAGTGTAATTAAGCAAAGAAGCTTATTTAACACCAACAAGCTGATATTGATTGACGAGATTGACGGGCTAAGTGGAAGCAAAGACCGCGGCGGATTGCAGGAAATCCCAGCTTTGCTTGATGAAAGCATTTATCCAATTGTTCTTATTGCCAATGACCCGTGGAATTCAAAGTTCAACGGAATAAGAAAAAAATGCAAGTTGATTGAGTTCAAGAAATTAGAAAACCTGGCTATTGTAAATATCTTGAAAAACATATGCCTTAAAGAAGGAATAAAATACGGTGAAATTGATTTAAAGATTCTTGCTGCAAAGGTAAAGGGAGATTTACGGGCAGCTATAAATGATCTTGAAATTTTAGCGAGAGACGGGCAGCTTAGCAATGTCAATCTGCTTGAACCAAGGCAGACCAAGGAAGATATATTATTGTTGCTAAAACTAATCCTAAAGGGTAAAAATTTAGCGTTAATAAATGAAGCTATGCTAAATACAGATATTACGCTGGATGAACTGACTCTCTGGCTTGATGAAAATATGCCAAAAGAATATTCAAATGACGAATTGGAAAAAGCATATCATTATTTGGCAAAGTCAGATGTGTTTAAGGGAAGAATAATTAAAAGGCAATACTGGAGATTTTTAACTTACCAGAACACGCTAATGGGTTGCGGTGTAGCTTCTTCAAAAAAAGAATTAAGCAAAAAGTTTGTGAGCTACAAAAGGTCTGAAAGGATACTAAGCATATGGATTTCCAATATGAGAAAATCAAAGAGGAATGCAGTTATATCCACATTTTTGCCAAACCTGCACATGTCAAACAAGAAGTTTGTTAATGAACTGTCTTATATGAAGAATATATTTATGAATAAAAAAGTGCTTGAAAGCTTAGATATAAAAGATGAAGAAAGTAAATACTTGCTAACCTAAATATTTATAAAAAATTCTAAACCCCACATTTTATGCAAATTAAAGATTTGTACCCAAGACAGGGCAAAATTGACATTGAATTGGAAGTTGTTAATGTTGGAGAAACCAAAGAATTTGAGAGATTCGGCAAAAAAGGCAAAGTCGCCAATGCAACAGTCAAGGATGACTCTGGAACTATGAAGCTGACTCTCTGGAACGATGAAATAAAATTAGTCAAGCCAGGAATAAAAATAAAGATAACAAACGGCTATTGCAGCGAATTTCAAGGAGAGAAGCAGTTAAGCGCAGGAAGATTTGGAAAACTTGAAGTTATTGAATAACTAAAATTTCATATTATTTAATCTTTTTACTCTTTCTTCCATTGGCGGATGAGTTGAGAACATATTAAGCAGAGTATTTCCTTTGAAAGGGTTTGCAATAAATAAGCTTGAACCTGCTTCTGAGCCAAACTTTAAAGGCTTTAATTTAACAGAATTATGGATCTTTTCTAAAGCAGTTGCCAATGGCTTTCCATTCTTAATTAGTTTAGCTCCAGTTTCATCAGCTAAATATTCCCTGCTCCTTGAAATAGCCATTTGAATTATTAAAGCAATTATTGGAGTTAATATTGCAAGAATTAGCAAACCGATGATGTTGTTATTTCCTTCATCATCTCTTCCCAGACCTCCAAATATGGCTGCAAATTGAGCCATGTGCGCAAGATAAGATATGGCGCCTGCGATTGTGGCTGCTATTGTCGCAATTAACACATCTCTATTTTTTGCGTGAGCAACTTCATGAGCTAGTACCCCCTCTAATTCTTCTCTTGTTAATGTGTTAATTATTCCGTTGGTGCATGCCAAAACATACTTCTTCGGCCCTCTTCCAGCACAAAATGCATTGCTTTGGTCTGTAGGAATAAGATAAACTCCTTTCGGCTCTGGAATATTAGCTTCTTTTGCCAGCTCTTTAATCATTAAGTGGAGCCATGGCAGTTCTGATTTCTTAATTTCCCTGGCCTTGTAAAACATCAAAGCTATCTTGTCTGACAAAAAGTAAGAAATAAGATTTAGCAACAATGCCAATATTATGGCTATTGTCAATCCATTAGCTCCAAAAAAACTTCCGACAAGCAAGAATATGCCCGTTAATATGCCGAGCAGCAAAACAGTCTTGAATTGATTTATCATTATAACCCTCAAAAGAATAAAAACCTTTATATCTTAAAAATCTTTTGTTTAGTTCAATGGTTTACAATATAATTATAGGAAGAGATGAAAAAGACAAAGAAAAATTTGGCGACAAAGGGTTAATTCTTTTAGGCAAGCAGTATGTTAAAATGGGGGAATTCACGTCATTGAGCAATAATGTTTATATGGATATTGCAAGGTCCCATGTAATTTTAGTCTCTGGCAAAAGAGGAAGCGGTAAGTCTTACAGTTTGGGAAGTATTGCAGAAAACATAGTTAACTTGCCCGATGATGTTTCGAAAAATCTGGCTGTTTTAATTTTTGACACCATGGGAATATTCTGGTCAATGAAATTTCCAAATTTAAAAGAAGAAGATAACTTAAAAGAATGGGGATTGAAGCCTCAAGGCTTGAAAGTCAAGGTTTATGTTCCAAAAGGCCATTTCCAGGATTTCAAAAAAAGCAATATTCCAGTTGATTCAAGCTTTGCACTAAGGCCCAATGAGTTATCTGGCCTGGACTGGTGCTCTGTTTTCAATGTCCATATGCTTGAGCCAATTGGAATTTTAATAGCAAAGACAATAAAAAGTATGAATGGAAATTACAATTTAAATGACGTAATAAAAAAGATTGAAAATGATGACAGGGCTAAGCAGGAAATCAAAGATGCTGCTTCCAGCTTGTTCAGGCTTGCAGAATCATGGGGCTTGTTTGACAAGCAGTCAACTGAAATAAAAGATATTGTAAAAGGAAAGCAGGTAAGCATTTTAGATTTGAGCGTTTACAAAGACTGGAACATTAAAACATTAGTAACCAGCTTGATTAGCAAGAAATTATTGGAAGAAAGAATTTTGATAAGAAAATTGGAAGAATTGGAAAACATAAAAAGCGAGAGCCATTATTTTGATGTTGCAGAGGCAAGAGAAGAAATGCCTTTGGTATGGCTGATGATAGATGAAGCGCATGAATTTTTGCCAAGAGAAGGAAAAAGCCTGGCAACAGATGCTCTTGTAAGCTTGCTTAGAGAAGGTAGACAGCCCGGAATATCTGTAATACTGGCCACTCAGCAGCCGGGAGAAATACATTATGACGCAATAACTCAGAGTGATATTGTGATAAGCTTAAGAGTAACAGCAAGAAGAGATATAGAAGCATTGAACAATATAATGCAGACTTACTCAACAAAAGATGTCTTAAGCTACTTAAATAATCTGCCAAAAATAAAAGGTTCTGCAATGCTCTTGGACGATAATTCTGAGAGAATTTATCCAATACAAATAAAGCCAAAAATGAGCTGGCACGGCGGAGAAACTCCGACAGCTGTTAAATTAAGAAAAGAAATATTAGAAATGTAAATTAAAAGTTGTCATTAGCTCTTTTTTCCAGATTTGAAATGCCTTCCTGGACAGTATTTAAACTGCTTTTAAAACCATTTATGCCTGTATCTCTGCATAATTGCCAGGTCATAGCGCCATCAAGCACTAAGTTTAAAGCCATAGCAGGGTTGTAACCCACTGAAGATATATCATACAATGCACTTAAACCATACAATACAGCGCCAACACTTTTAGCCAATGTAGTATACTTGCTATTTCTTACAGCATCAGAAAAGTGACAAGTGCAATCAAGCAAACCATATAACAAAGCAGTAGGGCTTCCTATTTGCACGCCAAATGGAAATTTGAGTGCGCTGTTTACTAAATGAGCCCCAAAATTAGAGCCATACACTATTAGTTTATCCCTATTAATATTTTTCATTTTTCTTCATAAATAGGCTAATATCTAAAAGAATTAATTATTTATAAACCTTTCTATTTTTAACTATCATAGAGTGGTTACGTTTTTACATCGAGGCAGACTCTGTCAATCTTCGGCGAGAATACCCCGCATTTTACAGCTCTTAAAACCTTAAGCTTAGGGCTTAATTTTTTAATTAAAGAAAACGGAAAATCTTCTTTCTTTGCAAAATCATAAATATGAATTATTCCGCCTTTCTTAATATGCTTAAGGGCTAAATCCGTATAGTTATGTGCTGTTTTAGGTAGAGGCATAATAATTCTGTCAAATTTTTTGTTCAGTTTAGGCAATATTGTTTTTACATTTCCATTGAATAATTTTATCCTGTCTCCAAACTTATTCAGCAATACATTCTCTAAAGCATATTCATGAGCTTCTGGATTTATTTCAATGCCATAAACCTCTTTTGGTTTTGCATTCTTAGCCATTACTAACGGGAAAGGGGCAATGCCTGAAAACATAACTAAAACAGACTCGTTCTTCTTGACTTGTTTTGCTATTCTTAATCTTTCATTGCTCCATCTAGGAGAGAAATAACATGTTTCAACATTTAGTTTAAGCATTATCCCGGATTCCTTATGAATTGTCTCTTTAGTTTTTTCCCCTGCAATAATTTTAATTTTCTTGGTTCTATAAATTCCTGCATGCTTGCCGGTTTTCTTGGCAACTGTCTTAATGTTTTTATTTAATTTTATCAAAGCATTTCCAATCAGCTTTTCCTTGCTCTTAAGCCCTTCAGGGAAATCAGAGAATATAGCTATGTTTCCTATTGTGTCAAATGATCTTGGAACCAAGTCCAGTTCTTTTTTGCTTAACTTATTTTTTAATGTGGTTTTCAAGTCCATGTTCATAAAAAGTTTTATATATCTAGTTAATAAAACTAATTCCATGAGAAAAGAGGTGTTGTGGTTTTTAACGTTTATCTTTTTAGTGCCTTTTGTTAATGCCCAAAACACGCTTACTGAAATACTGTCTTATGCTCTTGGAGTCAACACTGAAAGCAGTTTCCTTGTTCTTGCATTTGGCATGTTTGTAATAATGACTGCTGTCATAAACAAGCTTGCCAATAAGTTCTTTACAGAAAGCAGAAACCTGGCATTGATAGTTTCCATAGCAATATCTTTAATAGCAATAAACTTCATGCCTCAAGATTTATACACTTTCTTTGCTAAATATGTTGTATTAATTGTTGTGCTTGCCGTTATATTGGCCCCATGGATTTTAGTTGACTGGTTTGGAAGAATTCCAAGGAGAGCCAGACACTTTGTTCTTTTAGTAATTTATGCAGTAGGATTTGCGATAATCTGGAAACTTTCTCAATATCCAAGCTTTAGCAGCATTTTAGAGTCAGAATTCCCATTCTTTATTTTTGATTCCATAAGTTTTAAGCAAGTTTCTTATCTGGCTTTAGGTATAGCATCTGCTGTTTCAATATGGAACATGAAAAACACCACTAATGAATTGCAGGAAAGGGAAAGGTTAGCGCAGACAAGAGCTGAAACAAGGGAAAGAATGGCAAATGCAAGATTATCTGAAATAAGAGCCAGAAGAGAAAGCCCAGGTTTATTAACAAGAACATGGAGAAGATTTGGAGGCAGACCCAGTAATCCATAATCCATGGCGAATAAATGTTAGAACCACTTATTCAATCCTTTCTGGTCTTTAGAAACCTGCTTTTTGCCGCTTAGTTGATTAAGAAAATTATCCACTCTTTCTTCATTAAATTCGTGCTTGTCAACCAACAAAGCCTTGACAGCCTCTTCATCAACAATCTTCCAGTTCAGCTTATATTCTTTTATTACAGGCATATTTTTTATTGTTGCATAAATTCTTTTCCAGTCAAAATCCGGCTTGACTTGCTTGAATAAATTATCAAAGTTCTTGTATTCCTTAACCAATCTTAATGCATTCTTAGGACCTATGCCTTTTATGCCGCCAACATTATAGTCTGTGCCAACAAGTATTGACAAGGCAATTAATTGCTCTCTGTCTATTCCTAAATTATTCAGCACTTCCCTTAACTCAATTAATTCAGGTGTTACTGAAACATAAATTCCAGAAGGCAGTCTTCTTTTTGTTGATAAAGTCAGATTTTTGACTATTTTTGGAGCCCCATATAATAATGAATCATAATCTGTGCTCCCCACATAATCAACGTGATTTCTTTCTGCCATGAAAGCTGCTTGGGCTTCTGCTTCTGATGGAGCCTGGATTACAGGCAAACCTAAAGCTGAAACAAGCTCTTTGCTTTCTTTGACGATTTCATTGGATAATCTTGTTGTTTGCTTTGAATATCTTAATATTAATTCTTCATCTTCCTGCTCTTTTGCCTCTTCAAGCTTTTTCTCAGCCTGTTTTTTTCTGTATTCCCTCTCTTCTTGTTCATGAACCTTCAGTAAAGGGGGTTTTCCGTCAAAAACAAAAGCGAGTTTTACCTGTTTTCCAATTAAGTTTGTTATTCTGGATATTATTCCCTGCAAATGGCTTGTTACGTTTCCGGAAGAGTCCATTAATTGCGTGCCGTCTCTCTGCCTTATAGAAGAAAGAAATTGGTAAAGCATTTGCGAAGCGTCTACTGCAACCTTCTTATTTTTCAAGTCTTCAAAAGAAATCTCTTTCTTTGGAACCAAGTTCCCTATCTGCAAACCCATGACAATAATCTAAAAGTAAAGAATATTTAAGTATTTTGCAAAGGATAATCAGCATCCTTGCAATATTTCAGACATAGTCATTGTTCTGTTCTTGCGACCCATACTAAATAGATTTCTGTCTCTAAATGTAATATCACACCCATTGCCTTTAAGGGCATTCTTATATTGATCCAATTCGTCAAGTATTGCTCTAGCATAATTATCAGCTACAGACTCGTCATCGTCTGTTCTTAATACATTAAAAGCAAAAATCCTACCAGTTTTTCCAGATTCGACTGAAAATTTTAAAGTACGAGTATAATCCTGGGATGAATCTCTTCTAGAAGGGGTTGTTTCCTCTACCATAAATACAGCTGGAAAATTATCTTCATCCAGTCTAACATATTTTAATGTTTCCCTAACGCATCTGTCTATAAAGCCCATTGCCATATATAATAAGTCATTTTTTTTGTTTATAAAGCTTTCTATTTGTAACTACTATTAAGTTAATATATATAGATTTATATTTGGGTTAAATTTCAGTCTTGTAAAGAGGATGATAAAACAAATTTCTTTAGATCATAGCGGAGGCTTTTATATGTATAGGCTGCACAATGAAAAGATAAGCAAGCTTTGTCAAGACTATCCTGGACTAGCCAATTACCTAAATGATGTATTCGTCAATTGCCCAAACCATTATTTCCAGATTGGACCAAGAAGCTCTAAGCTAAGGTTTAAGCTTAATGGGAATTTTCATCAGGTTGTTGGCCATGAAGTGTCTGATATGGCCCTTACAGGACTAAATGTTAATAATGAAAGATATAAGGCAAATCACTCAAAAGTGCAGGTATTCATGCTGGAAAACGACAGCAAGACAATTGCAATGGAAGTGCCTATTTGGATAAACAATGAGGAGCTGGAACAGGCAAAAAATCTTGTAAATAATGATGCTCCGCTGACAGGTCATATTGATCTTTTAAGGATAGAAGACAATAAAATATGGATATGGGACTACAAGCCAAATGCGTATAATGAAAAATATGCTGCAACGCAGATTTATTTCTATGCCCTGATGCTGAGCAAGAGAACCGGAATACCATTGGAAAACTTCAGATGCGGTTATTTTGACAGCTTTTACGCTTATATGTTTAAGCCGGCTGAATGCAATATGGACTTAAATCTGTTAAATGAATTCTTATAATAAGTTTTATTAAAGTATTTAACAAGAAATAATGTATGGCAGATAAAGCAGTTATTCAGTTCTATCCATTGGATTTTGAAGACCTTGGGAATAAGATTAAGATATTTGGCAAAACGCTGGATGGAAAAAGAATTACAATATTGGATGACTCTATAAAACCTTATTTTTATGTCATGACTGACAATGAAAAACTAGTTGAAAAAATAAAGAAATTGTCTGTTAAAGGCGTAGAGCAAACGCTTTCTGTTTTAGATGCAGAAGTCATTGAAAAGAATTACAATGAAAATCCCATAAAAGTAATCAAGGTCATTGTTGATGAGCAAAGCCATATCGGCCCAATATCAAGCAAGATAAGCTACAAATATGAAGTTAAAATCAAGGAAAATGACATAAGCCTGATAAAAAGATATCTTGTTGACAAATCAATTCTTCCTTTATGCTTATGCGAGGTCAAAGGAAATTTAGAATATCTGGAAGAAGGACCTGCAATTATTGGGGAAGTAAAGCAAGTTGGAGAAGACATAATAAACAATCCAACAATTCTTGCATTTGATATAGAAGTTTACGGACTTGCAGGAGGCAAAGACAAGATAAAGAAAGATCCCATAATCTCAGTGGCTTTTGCTGACAACAAAGGCTTTCAGAAAGTTATAACCTGGAAGAAGTTTGAGGCTGAAAAATATGTTGAATTCGTCAATGGTGAAGAAGAGCTAATTGAAAGATTTGTCGAGATTGTTAAAGAAAGAAATCCTGATTTCATTGTTGGATACTTCTCAGATGAATTTGACTTTCCATATTTGAGAGGAAGAGCTGAAAAATATGAGATAAAACTGAATCTTGGCATTGATGAAAGCGGAGTTATTTTTAAAAGAGGCGGGCAATCAAGCAGCGCAAAGATAAAAGGAATTCCTCATCTTGACTTATTGAAGTTCATCAAGAACATCATGTCAGGCTCCTTAAGGCTTGACTCATACAGCCTGGAGTCGGTTGCCCAGGAATTGCTTAAGGAAGGAAAAAACAAGTTTGACATTGAATCAATTGAAGAGCAGTGGGATACTGGCAATATAAAAGATCTGTGCGCTTATAACTTGCAGGACGCTAACTTAACCTTAAAGATATGCGAAAAAATATTCCCAAACATCGGCGAGATTGTCAAGCTTATTGGCATTGGCGCCCATGAAATCTGCAGGATGCATTACGGGCAGCTGGTTGAAAATTATTTGATAAAAAGAGCAAAAGACTATAATGAAATAGTGCCAAACAAGCCAAGCCATGACCTGATTTCTGACAGAGTCGGAGAAACTTATCAAGGAGCTTTTGTAATGGAGCCAAAGCCAGGATTTTATGATAATATTGTATTTTTAGATTTCATGAGTTTGTATCCAACAATAGTAATAGCCAAAAACATAAGTCCAAGCACATTAAACAAAGGCAAAGGCTACAAAACCCCAAAAATCTACGATGAATACGGAAATTACAAGGAGTTTACCTTCAGCTCAGAAAAAGAGGCCTTTATTCCAAGCGTTCTTAGAGATATTATAACAAGAAGAAATAGGATAAAAGAAATGCTGAACAAGGAAGACAAGCCTAATCCTGTTTTAAAAGCAAGATCTTACGCATTAAAGACAGTTGCAAACTCCACATATGGATATATGGGCTTCTTTGGAGCAAGATGGTACTGTAAAGAATGCGCTGCAAGCATTACTGCATGGGCAAGATATTACATCCAGGATGTTATTGAAAAAGCCAAAAAGGAATTCAATGTTGTTTATTCTGATACAGACAGCATTGCATTTACTTTAGGCAAAAAAACTGAA
>Ga0209542_10005786_pt1 | contig 24437 bp, 16 predicted proteins | sample RifCSPhighO2_01_FD_184028 | JGI IMG/M metagenome (GOLD analysis project Ga0209542, IMG submission 184028) | Soil microbial communities from Rifle, Colorado - Rifle CSP2_plank highO2_0.1 (SPAdes) (version 2) | ecosystem: Environmental > Terrestrial > Deep subsurface > Rock core/Sediment ...
GTTACCATTGTGGGCGCTCCCCACCCCATCGTGTTCCTTTTCCAAATACACGAAGTGGGGAAACCCACTTAAATTATTCGAACTTGCAAACAAGCCTCCACCATATAATACTTTAAATATGTCATATCTCTACAGATAATATGCGCAGTGATGGCTTTTTCACTACAGAATGGTTTGATACATTTAAATTTCGCAATCTCGGCGGTCCAAACAACTGGCTTCTTTTTGTCGCATGCAATGAGGGTCTGGATTTGGCAAAAAAGTACGTTCTGAGTATAAGTCGCTTCTAAATCAAAATGAAAGTTCTCTAAAAGCAATTCCTTCACTCAACGATACCCATGCGTGGAATAGTAGTACGGATGGTCGGCTCATAAGACACGCTCCAGATACAGAGACAATTGTTAGGTTATCAGACCGTGTTGCCGGCTCAAATGCATATGTCTTTCAATCAGTTCATGAGCTAAATTCAGGGAATACGGTCAATGATAATTTTATGCAGCTCCTGTAATTACAAGCGCTCGACTACATGTTCATTCCTGATACTGATCTTCTGGTTATCGACATAAATAAAGAAACGCTGAACGACATCAAGAAATAATTGCCCGAAAAGCCCGAACAGAAATTGAAAAAGCTGATCAAAGCAGGCGTCGAACCAACCACCGCGCAAGTCATTGCAGCTGATCTTCCATTATCGGAGTTATTCGAACATTTATCAAAAAGAAACAAGCCAACCGCCGTCGCAAACTGGATCCGAAAAGAACTGCTGCGCTTGCTCAATGACCAAGACAAAGATTTCATCGAAATGAACTTTAATATGAAGCATCTCGAAGAGCTGATTGATCTGATCGACACGGGAAATATCACCGAACAAGTGGGAAGAAAAATACTCAAAGAATTAACGATAAAACCATTCTCACCAACAGCGTACGTCAAACATCAGAATTTGACAGCCTATCCGGCTCGTCTGAATTGGAAAAATTCTGAAAAGACGCGATAAAGAACAATCTAAACGTCGTCGCCGATTACAAGTCCGGCAAGCAGGAAGCGCTCAATTTCCTCGTTGGACAAGTCATGCGCGTTACCAAAGGTAAAGCAAAACCGCAGGAATTGAAAGAAATATTTATGAATTTGATTTGTTGCGTTTCAGCTTTTCAATCTCCTTATCTAGTCTTTTTTCTTCTTTTGAATATTTTTTGCTGATTTCGTTATGTTTATTCCAGTGTTTTGCATAGGGCGAAGGCTTAGGCTTTTTCAAGTCGATTTTTAACTGGCTTGGTTGTGACTGTTTTCTCAATTTTTGCATAACGAATGTATCGCTCTTCATCTGTTCAATTTCCCGTGTGATAACATCTTCTTCCGAGTCATAATCAGATGGAGTCTCTTTCTCTTTATTCCAACGTTCTGCAAATGGCGATGGCTTTGGCTTTTTCATGTTGATTTTAATTGGAGTTCTTGGTTTCGAAACGCCCGTATTTTTATTTTCAACCTGCATCATTGATTTGCGTTTCATCTGTTCAATTTTCCGTTCAATTCCTTTTTCTTCTCTCGAATAATTCTTGATACCCTCTTTCTTCTTATTCCAGTGTTTTGCATAGGGCGAAGGTTTGGGTTTCTTCATCTTCAATAAGGTTGGTTTTCTCACTGTCATGATTTTCTGTTTAGGTATATTCAGTTCTCGCAGCTCTTTCTCAATCATCCGTTCTTCCCTATCATAATCAATAACCTTTTCTTCAGATACTATTTTTCTGTATATGTTTCCGGGCAGTTCCAACAATTGCGGGCCGCTGCTGTTGAATCCACAACCTACGGCATACATCATAAACAATGCAGCCAAAATAACAACGGCTGCAATTGCACGTATTACAACGAATAGTATCGAGCCTTTTGACCCGCAGGCATTCGCACAAGATTCTTCTGAACATTGTTCTATGCACGATTGCTTGAGATAAAGTGCATGCTTCTGGCGTGCAACAATTGATGCTCCACGCCGGAATATGAACTCTATTTCATAATCATCGATGAAAGATTTATCGTACGCAAACTGCTGAGCCAATAAAATACTCTCGCTCGATTTTAACGGATATGGTCCAAACCACTCGACTGCCGCTGTGTGTGCTCCATTATTTTTATTGATGACTACTTCAATCGTCAATTCCTGTGAAAATATCTTGTCAATTGCAGCGTCATACGTGCTATTGCTTTGTCCCGGCGCATCGCTGATGATTGCATATATATCAAGCACACCGTCTCCAGCATATATGGTGCTTGCCGCTACTTTTTTAGGAAGATCAAATGTGACAGTCTCGCGCGCAATCTCCTGCCCAAACGTGCTGTAAACGACATCAACCGGAACTTTCTCAAGTGCAGTGAACGGCAGCTTCACCTGTAACTTCTGCTTGAACGTTTCGCCCGGCGCAATCTTATCAATGACTACATTCCCAAGGAGTTGAGCAGTGATTATTTCAGGATTTACAGCTTTCTTAGTGACTCTAAATGGTCCTGCGTTCATCGCAACAATTTTTGTCGGATAGATAGGGTTATAATTCTCTGTCTGCGCGATAATCAGCGAATCAAGCTCGCTGGTTATTTCTTTTTTGATCGCTTCAACCTTCGATAATATCGCGGAGGATGTTTCAGCAAGCGCATCAGCATTCTCCTGATCATACAGGGTGCCTTTATTGTACGAATCATCCAACCGGACAACAAATATATCAATGGTCACTTTAACCTGAGCGATCTGCTCGTTGATTTCCTCTGGATCATCAAACGTAACATTGATCGTCACTTTCAGCCCGTCCAAGAATTCCTTGAGCTGTTCGCTTTGATCTTTTGCAGAAGCTATGATATCGCCCGTAATTTCAGGAGCATGAACCTCTGCGACTGCACTGCCGGTGACTGCATTTCCAGCGCTGCCTGATTTCGGTCTAATGTGATCAAGCAAATAGTGTACAAATCTTTCAAATTCCTGAGTTCGTGCTTCAAGCCGCGTGATGTCTCCAGTGACCCGCTGGATCTTTTCTGTTGCGCCGACGCCGAGCGCAAGATTCGTGAGTGTTTCACTGCCTTCATTCGTGAATTCGACTTCAATATCACGGATAGGACGCGCTTCCTGTTCTGTTTGTTCAGCTTTGACTGCCTGTGCGATTTCAGACCCTCCTACAGCACGCGCTGAAAATGGCGTGCTTGTTCCTCCTGATGCAGCTGGAGCTGCTGCGCCTGCGCTGCCGGATGCGCCGCCGCCTGCTGAGCCGCTGCCAAATGACGGAGACGAACCAGCGCTGCTGCTGCCACCGCCTGAGCCTCCTCCTCCGCCGCCGCCCTCGCCGGATGCCACGGTGCCGCGTATGCCAGAGTGGCTCATGTTCTCAAATTGGATCCTGCTGCCCTCGTCGATGCATCGGATCGTATTATTCTTGACACCGGTGCTGTTGCCCAAGCATTGAGTAAACAGTGTTTCATTTGTCCCATCGCAGTCTGACGATATTGCATCGACTGAGTTTATCTGCTCATCTTTTACACAAAGCGCAGTGAAACTATTGTCTGCAATGTACACCGTTTTTGTTTCATTGCGCGCAAGCAGTCCGCTCATGTTGATGATGACTGAATTTGACGCGATAGTGATTGAAACATTGCTTAAAGCCAGTCTGCTTGACGCGGACATATTGTGCGTGAAGTTAAAGAGTAGTGTTCCGCCGTCGTAAAATGCGAAATGCCTGTATCCGCCATCAACAAGCCGGCTGAGATTTGTGTTGCCATCAATGCTGATGTTCAGATTAGTGACGCCGCTTGACACAACACTTGTGATGTTTCCTACGACCGTGTCGTTTACATTGTCCGGCAGTCCGTCATTATCCGCATCGAAATATGTTACATTAAACGTTGTTGTCTGTGTGCTGTTGATGTTGCCGTCGCGGTCAGTTGCGATGATAGTGATGTTGTATGCGTCATAAACTTCGGGCACGAAGAACGAGCGATTAAACGTGCTCGCATAACCGCTTCCATTGTTCAGCGTATAGTTGAAATAGCTGCCGTTCGAATAGGTGACGTTCGCCTGCACGTCAAGCAGCACATCGTTATCTATGACAGTTGCCCCGATTGCGATAAACTTTCCTGCAGGGATGATTGAATTTGGGGTTGGAGTAATGGACGTGACGTTGGGTTTTATGGCTTCGCGGATGGTGATATTATTGCTTCTCACAGGCGCGCCGTTCTCAAAACCATCGTGTGCAGTGACTTCAGCAAACCAAACCTCATGCTTTTCTGTTTCATTTGCTACTAGTACGCTCTGATTATTGAAAATTGCAGCTATCTGTTCGGCTGAGAGTGATCGATTGTAGGAAGCTAATTCATCAATGGTGCCATTAAAGAATGCTGAAGTTCCCGCGAATGCGCCGATTGTTAATGGCAATGTGTTAGGAATTGGTGTCGTGCTTACTGTTTTTGTTGAGTTCAATATCCCGTTTATGTATATTTTCAATTGTGTTGGTGAATATACAGCTGCAATGTGTGTGTATTTTTGCAGCTTGATCGAGTTAGGTACTATGATTGATTCAATTCCAACCGAAAAGACCAGCGACTCGTTCTTCTTCACATCGATATCGTAGTTAATATTGCGCTGATGGGGTCCATACCTGATATACGTCTCTCCTTCCCCATTTGTCGTACCTCCAGCTCCTTCGGCGAAACGCGCCCCTATGATTACATCATCAATTCCATCATTATTAAAATCTCCTGAGTCTACTGCAGTTCCTAAATGATCATTAGTGTTAATCCCAGAAAATGTTACATTTGCGTTTGACAACGCCAGAACTGCTGATCCATTAAATGGCCCATACATGATGTATGAATCTCCTGCGAAATTTGGATTTCCTCCTGGTCCGTCTGCTCCATTTGCACCTATGATTACATCATCAATTCCATCGTTGTTAAAATCTCCACTTCCCACTGATTGGCCAGAACTATCACTACCATCAATCCCAAAGAATGTCACGTTAGCATTTGACAACGCCAGCACTGCTGATCCATTAAATGGTCCATACTTTATGTATGTTTCACCTGCACCAGTTGCACTTCCTCCTGCTCCTTCTGCGTTAGTTGCTCCTATTATTGCATCATCAATTCCATCATTATTAAAATCCCCAGAGCCTACTGCAAATCCTGCTGAATCAGAAGCGTTCATTCCAAAGAATGTCACATTAGCATTTGACAACGCCAGTACTGCTGATCCATTAAATGGCCCATACAGGATGTATGTCTCTCCTGCGGTGCCTGGACTTCCTCCTGCTCCTTCTGCTCCACTCGCTCCTATGATTACATCAACAATTCCATCGTTATTAAAATCTCCTGAGCCTACTGCACTTCCTGACAAGTCATTAGTATTGATTCCAAAGAATGTCACATTGGCATTTGCTAAACTCAGTACTGCTGATCCGTTAAATGGCCCATACAGGATGTATGTCTCACCTTCCGCATCTGTCGTACCTCCTGCTCCTTCTGCCCCACTCGCCCCTATTATCACATCATCAATTCCGTCGTTATTAAAATCTCCTGAGCCTACTGCAGTTCCTGACGCATCAGAAGCGTCCACTCCAAAGAATGTCACATTAGCATTTGCTAGACTCAATAACACTGATCCATTTATTGGCCCATAAATGATGTATGTCTCTCCTGCGGCACTTGGACTTCCTCCTGCTCCTTCTGCTCCACTCGCTCCTATGATCACATCATCAATTCCATCGTTGTTAAAATCCCCTGAACCCGCCGCAATGCCTGACAGATCACTGGTATCAATGCCATAGAATTTGATATCCGCTGTGGACAATCCGATTACTGCCTGACTATTGTTTGATTCCGCTTTGCTGACGATCTTTTTGCTATTTTTTGAAAACGCATCTGGCTTTATCCACGCACTAATTGTAAAACCATTCGTCAAATCAATCGAATCAGAGTCATTAATCATTATAGAATCATTAATGCCATCAAATTTGTAAGCACCACGGCCATCAAATCCTGCAGTACCATTCCAGGTTGCTCCATTTACAGAACCGTTATTCCCATATCCTGAATAATCTCGTGTGGTTGTATCATTAAACTTCTCAAAAGGCATAATCAATCGTGTCCACGGAACACCATCAATAAACCAGTTTGTAATATTTCTCAGTGAACTATCAAAATCAATATCTGTCACATTAATTATAACTGAAATGTTGGCATCTGTATCATTTACAGTAATGCTCGTTGAATTAGCATTCGCGAAATCAACCCGTGGTGCCGTATCTGCCATGTGAATAGTCATAATGTCACTATATCCGAGAGCATCTGCCGTGTCATTTGCCCAAAATCTGTATTTTACTGCTTGTGCTCGCGTGGCATTCAACTGCACGACAAAACTTATATTAACAGTCGTGCCGCTACAAATTTTTGGTGTCGTGTCTATTAATGTTATTGTATCATTTGCTATTTCAAATCCGCAGTACGATAGACCATTTGCATCAGTCCATTGAATTGAAAAATTTACAGACTCAAAGCGCTTTGCACCTGTCGTATTTGTAATGTTTGCGTTTGCAGTTGGAGCATTTGATAGTGTAATAGAATTGCTTTGTATGGGTTCTCCGTCAACAACGCCATCATTCGGCGTGACAATGGCATACCAAACATCGTTATCAATTGATTCGTTTGGTGCCAATTTCGTGATATTATTAAAAATATATTTTATCTGTTCAGCAGAAAGACTTCTGTTAAAAATTTGCACTTCGTCGATTGAACCATTAAAAAATATACCTGGTCCAGTCGAGCTGTCAAGCATTGATCCGATCGCAAGATAATTGTTGTTGTTTACGCTGCCCACCGATGAGATAGATATCGAACCCTCCTGTACGCCATCGGTGTACACGTGCAATATCCCATCTCTATCAAAAGTTGCGGCGACCAGATGCCATGAGCCATTGGTAAGATTTGTTGTTCCGAGAACTGAAACGTCATTCGTTCCGTCATCGATGCTTGCATTCAAGTAGCCAGTCAGCGGATTTATGGACAGTCCATAGGACGGCTGCTCTGTGGCACGATCGCCTTGGAAAATGATCGTTTGCGCCGTCCTAAACCAACTTGTATTTATGCGTGCAATCAATGTGAAATCTGTCGTACTCCCAAAATCAAAACTGCTGTTTTCGCTGATGTTGATAAATCCAGTTGTTCCGTTGAACCAGTACGAAGCATTTCGATCATAGCCGCCGTTTGCTTTCCATTGAATGCTTCCAAACTCGCTGCCTTTATTGTTGAGACCAGCATAATCCCAGGTGTTATTCACATCTGTGTTGTTGATTTTTTCGAATGGCATATTCAGCACCATGATTGGCGTTGAATTTCTGTACCATACAATGGCTTTTGTTATCGGATCGTTGTCTACATCTGATGAAGTTATAGTAAGCGTCACATTAGGTTGTGAGCCAGCAGCTGCACCGCTCTGATCAAGACTAACAGTTGCAAGAGGAAGTGAATTTGAAACGTGTAAAGTAAACTCAGTGGTGAAATTGAAATTATTATCAGTGTCATTTGCCCAGAAAAGATACCTCACGACTTGGGAGCGTGTTGCATTAATTTCACTTATGAAACTGATGTTAAATGCAGCTGCCGCACAGCTCTTGTGAGAGACGTTTACGTAATTGATAGTATCATTCGCAATTTGGAAACCACACACAGAAAGCACAGATGTATCAGACCAGTATACCGAAAAATTTACTTCGTCTCTGGCATAAACTACAGAAGCATTGGTTATATTCGCCGACCACGTGGGTAAAGAAGTATCGCGGATGCGAACTGTGTTTGATTGTACCGGCGCGCCGTCATCATAGCCATCATTTGGTGTTGCAACGGAATACCAATTCTGCCCCCCTTCTGTTTCATTTGCTACTAGTACACTCTGATTATTGAAAATTGCGGAAATCTGTTCGGCTGAGAGTGATCGATTGTAGACAGCTAATTCATCAATGGTGCCATTAAAGAAAGCTGAAGTTCCCGCGAATGCGCCGATTGTTAATGGCAATGTGTTAAGGATAGGTGTCGTGCTTACTGTTTTTGTTGAGTTCAATATCCCGTTTATGTATATTTTTAATTGTGTTGGTGAATATACAGCTGCAATGTGTGTGTATTTTTGCAGCTTGATCGAGTTCGGTACTATGATGGATTCAATTCCAACCGAAAAGACCAGCGACTCGTTCTTCTTTACATCGATATCGTAGTTAATATTACGCTGATGGGGCCCATACATGATATATGTCTCTCCTTCCAGATTTGTCGTTCCTCCTGCCCCCTCCGCCTGGTACGCCCCCATAATTACATCATCAATTCCATCGTTGTTAAAATCTCCGGAGCCGACGGCACTACCTGAAAGATCATTTGCCGTAATCCCAAAGAATGTCACATTAGCATTTGCTGGACTCAGTACTGCTGATCCGCTAAATGGCCCATATATAATGTATGTCTCACCTGCACCACCTGGACTTCCTCCTGCCCCCTCCGCCTGGTACGCCCCTATTATTGCATCATCAATTCCATCATTATTAAAATCCCCAGAGCCTACTGCACGTCCTAACGAATCACTAAGGGCTGTCCCAAAGAATGTCACATTAGCATTTGCTGGACTCAGTACTGCTGATCCGCTAAATGGCCCATATATAATGTATGTCTCTCCAGCGTTAGTTCCACTTCCTCCTGCTCCTTCTGCCAAATACGCCCCTAGGATTAGATCATCAATTCCATCGTTATTAAAATCTCCAGAACCTACCCCACTTCCTGATTTGTCGGTACTTCCTCCAGAGAAGGTTACATTTGCGTTTGACAAATCCAGAACTGCTGATCCGTTAAATGGCCCATACATGATGTATATATCTCCTCCATCTGTGGGTTCTGATTGTCCTTCCCCCTCCGCCTGGTACGCCCCTATAATTACATCATCAATTCCGTCGTTATTAAAATCTCCTGAGCCTACTGCACTTCCTGATGAATCAGAAGCGTCCACTCCAAAAAATGTCACATTAGCATTTGATAGACTCAGTACTGCTGATCCATTAAATGACCCATACAAGATATACGTCTCTCCTTCCCCATTTGTTGTACCTCCCGCCCCTTCTGCTGAACTTGCTCCTATGATCACATCATCAATTCCATCGTTGTTAAAATCTCCTGAGCCTACTGCAGTTCCTGACGCATCAGAAGCGTCCACTCCAAAAAATGTCACATTAGCATTTGATAGATTCAGAACCGCTGATCCATTAAATGGCCCATACTTTATGTATGTCGCACCTTCACCATTTGTCGTACCTCCCGCTCCTTCTGCTGAACTTGCTCCTATGATCACATCATCAATTCCATCGTTGTTAAAATCTCCAGAACCTACAGCACGTCCTGACGAATCGTTGGCATCATTCCCGTAGAAAGTTATATCCGCTGTGGACAATCCAATAACTGCCAGACTATTGTTTGATTCCGCTTTGCTGACAATCTTTCTGTTATTTTTTGAAAATGCATCAGGCTTTATCCACGCACTAATTGTAAAACCATTCGTCAAATCAATCGAATCAGAGTCATTAATCTGTATATAATCATTAATGCCATCAAATTTGTAAGCTCCCCGTCCATCAAATCCTGCAGTACCATTCCAGGTTGCTCCATTTACAGAACCGTTATTCCCATATCCTGAATAATCATAAGCATTGTCATAAGCAGTGCCATTAATACGTTCAAAAGGCATCAGCAGCCGCGTCCATGAAACGGCATTTATCAGCCAATTTGTGATGTTTTTGACAGAATGCCTGTCATCATCAGTGACATTCAAATATAATGTCAAATTAACTGTTGTATCATTCAATGAGACGTCTGTGGTATTCAGTATCGCTGTGGTAACAATAGGTATTCTGTTAACAACTGTAAAATTTGTTCTCTCAGTCGCATTAATATTTCCAGAAGAATCGTTTGCCCAGAAAGTCACATTATATTGTCCGATAAGATCTGTGGCAGCAAAAGAAATATTGTATTTTGTTGCATGAGTGCTTGCGTTGCCTAAAAACAATCTCACTTGAGTTCCATTCGGCAGGGTCACATTCGCTGTAACATTCTGCACAACACGATCATCAGTGATATTTGCCGCAATTTCAATAACAGTGGACTTATTGATCACTGTATTAACGACCGGAAGCAGCGAGCTTACATCAAGGGTAGTCTCAACCTTCCCAAACACTCCAAAAACACTCTCTGTGCTCATGTTCGTAATATTCGCATACACGAAGTTGAGCGCAGGCACCACATCATTGACAGTAAAGAACGACGCATTTGTCCATGGACCTGTAGAGTTATACTTCCACACGCGCAGCAGCGATTCGTTCATGATCGGCGTCGCTCCAACCTCAACATCAAGATACGAAATATTAACAAACACCCATGACCAGATAGTCGTATTCGTAATATTCACATACTTTCCAAGCGCAGTCTGTCTATTTGGTCCAGTAGGCGCCTCACTCGAGTTCATCGATTTAATCCTCGTTCCATTATAGACAATAAAGTCAACAGTAAAGTTCGTGCGTATGAACGTCACATTAGTCAGCGTATTGTTCAGCGTCTGACCTCCGCGTTGGTGCTGCGTCTCGATCTCAACGCTTCGTGCAGAAGTTACATTAATGTTTTCAAGGAAGAATGTATTGTGCGAGCTGTTTTCAATGCGGATACCCGCGCTGCTTATCGTGTCATTGAGCGTTATATTATTGCGCGCAAACACGTTGTTGTCTGCTCCCGTATGCAGGTAAATACCATAACTCTCATCAAAGCTTCGGACGATGATCTGATTCCCTGAAATATTATTCGCAGTCGCAAGCGTCGTGATAATAATACCATCCTCTCTAAATGTTCCATTCGTCACAATCAAATTAGAAGCAACCGCATTGCTCTGTGCATACTCCAACAGATAAACTCCAAAGCTGCTTCCCGTGCTTCCATTGCTATATGTATAAATCGTATTCCAGCTGATATTATTTGAACTGCTGTAATTATACAGGAACACCCCATAATTGCTGAAATTCCCATACGTTGCGATGGTATTTAACCACATAGTATTATTCGAGCTTCTCTCGGCAAGGATGCCATAATTTCTATTGCCGCCGCCCGCGCCGCCGCGTGTATTGATTGTATTTGAATGAACTGTATTATTCTCGCTGTCAAACAGATAGATACCATAATTCCTAAACGATCCATCAGTTCTGATAGTGTTTGAATCAATGCGATTGTTGCTGCCGCTCACATACAATCCCCAGTTCTGTTCATTGAATCCGTTGGTATTTATCCTATTTGAAGAAATATTATTTCCGTTGCTCTCGGCATAGATGCCAATTCCATACGTGTCTCCGTTTGTGGTGACATTATTATTATAAATGACTTCATATGGTGAAGTTGAAGTTATTCTCATTGCATAATTGATTGTTGTTCCATTCGTTCGTACTGAATTATTCACAGCAAAGCTATTTGGTGTCATCTGGAAATAGATACCATAGCTGCTGCTTCCGCCAACACTTTGCGTCGTCACTGCATTGTCCGTGATGTTCACCGACGAAGAATTGTAGAGCCATATGCCCATGCTTTCGTCCGTGCCATTCGCTGCGATTGTATTGTTAAATATAGTTGAGGATGAAATATTTTCTGCGTAAATTGCTGTCTGCTGTGTATTTGATCTGTCACCGGCAAAGATGCGGCAATTCTTGATCGTTATATTGTTCATCGCTTGTGACGGACTATCTTCAGCCCAAATTCCAATGACACTGTTGCTGTCAACAGTTCCATACGTGATTGCATATCCTCTGCAATCCAGCGTTACATGTTCTGTTTGAATAAACATGCATGAGCCTGTTGCTGAAATATCCTGTGTTAATGTGTACGTTCCGCTGCTGCTGATCGTCTGGCAAGATGTGACATCCGCTTGGATCAAAACTTCTGAGGTATTGGCTGGTGATGGTTGTGCTAAGAATAATGGCTCGAAGTTTAGGTTTTCAATAGCATTAAATGTTTCCTGCGCTGTATCCGTCCCAGGAGTCTCGTCCATCTCGTCGTCCGTCTCCCCGTCCGTCTGATTAATCTGATTAGTTTCGTTAGTTAGATTCAACGTCTGATTCGTTTCATCCGTCTCGTTGCCAATTCCAATCGTCTGATTAATTTCGTCAGACGTTTCATCAGGTATAGTTACAACAGTCTCCTCGCTCGTATAATTAAACGCAGTAACTATCAGCAGCACATCACCATCAACAACAGCCCGCAACGAACCTGCTCCAAGTGCAATCTCGCACGTCTCCAAACAGTAATCCGCAAGCGCCGTATCCAATGTAGCAGTATCAAATACAACTCGTTCGCCAAGGTACAGCGCAATCTGCCCCGAACCACTAACTGAACCCGTCACGCGCAGCGACGTCACATTCTCTCCTAAGTCCAGCGTCGTATTCGCAGATATGATTGCGCCCGTGTTCAGCACAGCAGCTCCTGTGATGCCTTCGCCGTAAAACACTGCAGCCGCCATAAACAGAAGTATGATTCCTACAACAGCCATCACTATCCTCTTTCCTGTCATGTTTTTTCGCGTCATCGTTTCTTCGTCCATCTCCAGTATGTCGTCTTAATCGTGCTCGGGCTTCGATGCAGTAATTCAGCGATCTTCACCAGCGGCAGATGCTGTTGTTCGCGCAGATACGAAACAATATGCTCGAGAACCGAATAATCTCGTTGAGATATCAAATCAAACGGAATCAGAATCGACGTGTCGCTCGTGTCAAGCGCTTCAGGGTGTTTTTTCTTAGAATTCCTATACGTCTCATAAATGGTAGGCGTCGCTCTTTTTAACAGTCGCGCAACCTCATTGACAGACTTATGCTGTTCGTCTTTGAGATAGCGCACAATGATTTCAAAGCTCGAAAGCGATGCGCGGAAAACAGAGATTGGTACACCTTTCGTCTGTTTAAGCTCAGAAAGCATCGCTTCGACTTCGGCAAACGATGTTTCTTCGACAAGCGCAGCTAGTTGTTTGCGTAAATTCATTGTCTTCTGTGGACCCACAAGAAAACCATTTTTACTGTGTTTATTAATCTTATGGTCATGTAGACCTAATTTATTATTATGTGGCACTTATTTTACTATTAAATGGACTTTTTTATTGTTAAATAGACCTTAGCTGCACGACTCTTTTATTATTAAGTAGACTAATCTACTATTAAATAGACTTTAGCTCTGCACCATTTAAACTATTAAGTAGACCTTTTTACTATTTAATAGACGTCCATTCTATGTCCATCACTGCTCCTGTGGAGCCAGGTAAAAATCCCAATCACCGCAAAAAACACCATCACTCAGCGACTGGGTCGTAAAAATGTAAACCCTACTGTTTACTGCCGGATAGAAAGAAACCGCAGGAATTGAAAGATATTTTTGTGAAGTTGATGAAGTAATCTATTCTGGAAATCTTTTCAATTCTTCTTCTAGGTTATCACCAGTAACTCCGTAATACACATCCAGTTGTCGTCGTAAAGACACATTATGCTGATAGTCATTGCAATATTTGTTAATCTTATCGCAATTCGCGCATTCAAGTTATCTATCCTGTCATTTGTACGTGTTCTGCACCATACTCTCTTCAATTCCAAATAATTCTGCCGCCGATGAAGAGTATCAATTCTTTCAGAATCTGACGCCATGGCATTATCTAATTCGGTGCGCGCTTTATAATAGAGAACTTTGCATAAATAGTTGATTTCTAAATTTGTGAGAAATTCTGCTCTCATGTAGCAAAGTGCCATTAAGGGGTCACTACAAAATAAAATGCCAATTTCAGCGGATAGTATAATTCCACTGTGGGTTAATATTGTGGTTTAGAATGTGAATTTTCTCGAGTTCTTTTTCTGAATTTTTTTTGCCTAATTCGTATATTTTTTTGTCCATTTCCGCTTTTATCTTCAAACCTTTTTTAGTCTTTGTTCCCTCAATTAAGTTGAGAATTATCTCGTAATTTCTTAGTGGCTTTCCTTTCCAATTCATGCTGATGAATGAGAACATTTTGTGTTCGATTTTATTCCATTTGCTCGTTCCTGGTGGGAAATGGCAGACAGTTATTTTCAATCCAGTCTTGTTTACAAATTTTTGCAAATAAAATTTCAATAATTTACTTCGGCTCGCATTGCTTCCTCCGCTATCTGCACAAATTAATAGTTTTTTAGCATTTTTGTAATTTTTCTTTCCTATATTTTTCCACCATTGTCTGATACTCTCAACTGCAAATTCTGAAGTGTCGTGGCTAATTCCTACATTAACAAATCCGTTGTTTTTTAGCACTTCGTAAATTCCATATGGAATTGCTTTCCCTTTTGCTAAAGATTCAAAATCGTAAACATTAACTATTTCTGCCTTACCTTTCTTTTGCCATTTTCTCCAATAATTCTTGAAGTTACCGACGAGCTCTTTCTTTTTTGTATCAACCGAAATCACAGGCATATTCTCCTTTTCAAATATTCTTATCTGCTCGTTGATGTACTTAAACTGAGAATCTCTTTCTTGCGAAGTGCCGCTTTCTTTTGATTTTACGTTCGTTTGCAGGCTGTAACCTAATTGTTTTATAATTCTTCCAACAGTAACTTCAGAAATAGTTTGGTGTTTATTTTTCAATTCATTTGAGATTGTGTAAGTGGACTTATTTGTCCACCTTAATTTGTTCATTGGATTTCCAGCAGTATTTTCTTCCAGTATCTTTTCTATTTCTTTTTTTACATCTGGATTTTTATCTACAATCTTTTTTCTTCCGCCTCCTTCTTTTCGAAGCCGAGTTGTTGGTCGTCTTTTTGTGTTTCTCACTTCTTTCATTCCTTTTATAATGGTATGATGCGACATCCCAGTCAGTTTACAGACATACAGAAGTCCACCTCTTCCAATTTCAATAGCCCTAACTCCTGCCAATCTTCTACGTTGAACTTCATTGCATTCTGAAAGAGCTGTTAACCAAAGCCGGTCAGTATCATTTTTTCTCATTAAATAAGGAAATAACTCAGAATTTATAAATTATGGCATTTTATTTTGGGTTAAACCCTTAGTGCAAGAGCAAAATAGACCATATCATCAGAATCAGGCGTAATCTTCTCTGCTTCATCAACATAGGGAACAAGCTCTTCCAAAGCAACAATAGTGATTTTTCGCTGTAGAACTGCAACTAGCTTGAAAAGTTCTTCAGTAGTTCTCTCCGTTTTCTCAAGAAGTTCGTCTTTATGCTTTTCCAATTCCATAAAAATGTACTCTGGAGCAAACAAGCGAAGTCACTCATGAAACAAAAGTGTATAACCAAAACTGTCCTTAATCAAAGCTGCAAATAATGCGTTAGCATCAACAACGAGTTCCACAGTTACCTCGTCATTTTTCTCAGCTTGTTGCTCACTTCTTTGCTAACAGCTTTGCCCAATCTCAACGCATCTGCCTCAGTAAGTTTGCTCTTTTCCTTAAATTTTCTGAGAAAATCCATATCTTCCATCTTCTGCCTGAATGCCTGGCGAGCTACCTCAGACCAGTTCATCTCAGGAAAAGAGTCCATTTTCTTTTTCATTTCATCTGGAACCGCTAATGTTAACGTTGTCATATCTCCTCCATTATGTGTTTATACATATATTATGTGTAAATATTTAAATCTTACTGTTAAAAAAGAGACGGGAAGATAAAAGTTACCATCATATGACACACTTATCACAACAACAAACCTTTTAAACCACCATAAGCCAAGCCCATTATGCACAAGCTCTCCATTATTATCCCCTGCTATAACGAAGAAGATGGCATTCCTCAGCTCGCAGAACAATTACCGCCAGTCATTGAGCAGCTTAAACCAAATTACACGGTCGAGCTTATTTTTGTTGACGACGGCAGCACTGACCGCACAAGTGAATTGATAAAAATGCACTTCCCATCAGCAATAATTTTAACGCACGAAAAAAACAAAAATCTCGGCGCTGCGCTGCGAACAGGTTTCGCACACGCAACGGGCGACCTTGTCGCAGCATTAGACAGCGACTGCACTTATCATCCATCTGTTCTCCCGAAAATGCTTCCGTTGCTTGACAGCAATACACACATTGTCACTGTTTCTCCCTATCACCCGCAGGGCAGCGTTGAAAACGTTCCTGCATACAGATTATTCCTCAGCAAAAGTGTCTCAGCGATTTACCGCGTTCTCCTTCGCTCGCATCTTCACACGTTCACCGCAATGGTTCGTGTCTACAAGAAAGAAGTTGTAAAGAATATTGAAATAAACTCAAACACATTTATGGGCGTGACAGAAATTCTTGCAAAAGCGCTGCTGCGCGGCTACAAAGCAAAAGAAATTCCTGTTACTCTTACTGCACGTAAATTTGGCGTCTCAAAATTAAAAACCGCTCGTGCAATCCGCGACCATCTGAAATTAATCAAATCCATCGCCGCACATAAAGTGTGGGGTTCAGAATTATGAAAATAGCAACCATTCTCGGCACGCGTCCGGAAATAATTAAGCTATCTCCATTAATCCCGTTGCTTGAAAAACAATTCACTCACATTCTCATCCACACAGGCCAGCATTATGATTACGAGATGGACAAAGTTTTTTTTGAAGAGCTTAAACTTAAAGAGCCCAATTATAAATTAAATGTCGGCTCACATCCGCAGGGCAAGCAGACCGGCATCATGCTCGAAAAAATTGAAAGCGTTTTGTTGAAAGAAAAGCCAAACCTCGTTATCGTCCAAGGTGACACAAACAGCACGCTTGCAGGCGCGTTGGCGGCATCAAAGCTTGGCATAAAAATTCTTCATGTTGAGTCTGGCTGCCGTTCATTTAATCGAGAAATGCCCGAAGAAATAAATCGTGTGCTGACTGACGCAATCAGTTCATACTTGATAGCACCCGACGAGCAGGCTGTAGAAAACCTAAAAAAAGAAAACGTTCACGGCAAAATAATCAATCTTGGCAGCACAGCTTTTGACGCAGCATTGAGAATAAAAATTTTTGTTGATTCAACACCCATGAAAGAAGAATATGTCTTATTAACTCTCCATCGTGCAGAGAATACAACACCTGAACAGCTTCGCAGCATCCTCGGCTCACTCAACGAGCTTGCAAAAGAAATCCCAATCATCTTCCCAATTCACCCACGGACGCAAAAGATTGTCACAGATCACAACATCAACATCAGCAACATCAAAAGCATCCCTCCAACCTCATATCTCAAATTCATATCCTTGCTTGCACATTCAAAATTCTGTGTCACCGACAGCGGCGGCATCCAGGAAGAAGCTTTAGTATTCAACATCCCTTGCTTAATTCCTCGAAATGAAACCGAATGGATGCGATTAGTGGACGCAGGAAAAAATTTCCTTATCGGCACAGAGCCCAAAAAAATAAAAAACGCAATCCTTGATTTGTGGAGCAACGAGGATAAGTTGCAATTCATAAAAGAAATTCAGGTTGATTACCCTCGCAACGTGAGCAAAAATATTATCGACATGATCACAGGTGAATCATGATCCATCCAACTGCTGATATCTCAAAAGACACATCCATCGGCGAAAACACGCGCATCTGGCATCACTGCCACGTCCGTGAATTCGCAAAAATCGGAAAAAACTGTATCCTCGGAAAAAATGTCTACATCGATCATCACGTCTCCATCGGCGGCAACGTCAAGATTCAGAACAACGTCTCCGTTTTTAACGGCGTGACAATTGAAGACGGCGTTTTTGTTGGCCCCCATGTTTGTTTTACTAATGACAAAGCTCCAAGAGCAGTTAATGCCGACGGCACAATAAAAACTGCACAGAACTGGAAAACAGAAAAAACGCTGATCAAGCAGGGCGCAAGCATCGGCGCAGCTGCTACTATCCTGCCCGTTACCGTTGGTGAATGGGCGATGGTCGGCGCAGGCAGCGTTGTCACAAAAGACGTTCCACCGTATGCGCTTGTGATTGGTGTTCCTGCCAAACAAATTGGCTTTGTCTGCAAGTGCGGAAATAAGTTAGAAAAAACCTGCAGCAATTGTAAAATGTCAAGAGCTGACATCATATGATCCCAATCGCAAAGCCAATGATTGGTGATGAAGAAAAAAAAGCGGTGCTTGCCGTTCTTGAATCAGGCATGATTGTCCAAGGTCAAAAAGTAAAAGAGCTTGAAGAAAAGTTTGCAGCATTCTGCGGCGTTAAGCACGCAATCGCTGTCAGCAACGGCACTGCCGCGCTGCACGTCGCGCTCAAAGCATTAAACATCGGCCCAGGCGACGAAGTTATTACATCGCCATTCACATTTGTTGCAAGCGCAAATGCAATTCTGATGGCAGGCGCAACTCCGGTGTTTGCTGATATTGATGAAACATTCAATCTCTCACCAGCAGCAGTTGAAAAAAAAATAACAAAAAAGACAAAAGCAATTCTCGCAGTTGATTTGTATGGCTTGCCAGCGGATTACACTGCACTCGGTGCAATCGCAAAAAAACACCAATTAAAACTCATCGCCGACGCTTGCCAGTCAGTTGGCGCCGAACTAAATGGAAAAAAAACAGGCAGTTTGGCAGACATCACCGCATTCTCACTGTACGCAACAAAAAACATCATGTGCGGCGAGGGCGGTATGATTACAACAAACGACGACGCAGCCGCTGACTTCGCGAAAAAATTCCGCCACCATGGTCAGCATCAGCAATACTCGTACGAATTCCTCGGCTATAATTATCGGATGACCGATATCGCAGCAGCTATCGCGCTCTGCCAATTACAGAGGATAGGAAAAATAACAGAGCAGCGCAGAAAAAATGCAGCGCAATTAACAGCATCTCTGAACGGCATTGTCCGCATCCCTTTCATTCCACCAGCATCAACGCACGCATTCCATCAATATACAATCATCACAGAGCAGCGTGATTCACTGCGCAATTATCTCAAAACCAAAGAAATTGACTCTCGCATTTTCTATCCAAAGCCATTGCATCTCGAGCCGCATTTTGCATATCTTGGCTGCAAGCGCGGCGACTTCCCTATCGCAGAAAAAGCGTGCGAAACTGTTCTCAGCCTGCCGGTGCATCCGTTAGTTACCGAAAAGGAATTGAAATATATTGCGGAGAAAGTAAGAGAATTTCATGGGATGTAGCAGAATTTTGTGTTTTTCCGCACTCATATTGATATCGCATCAAAAATTTCAGCAGGTATAAGGTTTAATGCACAGCATATCGTCTTTACTCTCGCACCTGTATCTCCCACCATGTATGAATGTTATTTGATTATAAGTATCTTCTATTACTTTCTGATGTTCTTTGCGTACATGTGGAGATTCAGCTTCAAGTTGTGCAATTCGCTTTTCTAGTGTTTCACCATTCAATACTGTCCGTTCTCTCACGATGATTCCTTCTTTGCGTGGATCCGTTTCCCATTGGCTCTTTGGCAGCATATATCTTTCTGCATCACCAATAAAAATGGTTGCACTGTCTGTGCCTACCGAAAGTGAAAATGAGAATTCTTCTTTAGCGTCGAGCATCTGACGAGCTCTCTCAATATCGTCAGGTGTAATATTTGCATTCTGTATAAGTGCATACTGATCGTCGCAGCTGATCATAGCCCACACACCATCTCCTCCAGTAGACCAAAATGCGCCATTCTGGAGATATGAAACACGCTGATTTTTTCTTGCTTGACGCATCAGTTCACTAATTCTCTGATCAGTATAGCCCATGTCGAAAGGGTCTGCAATCAATAACCTCGCTGAAAGCGTGAGGGATGAAGATACTGTAAAAGAATCGCTTCTGCTACATAAATATTGATCCATACTTCATTCTTTCAAGTTTACCTATATAAGATTAACGCAAATTTACACCGCAATCATTTTATATCCGCTATCTGTAATCGTCCCATGCACAACGCCCACGACCTCACAACAGGCCACATTCCTCAGCTCATCAGAAAATTAGCAATTCCTACAAGCATCGGTTTCTTCTTTCATACGATGTACAATGTTGTTGACACTTATTTTGGTGGTTTAGTTTCAACAGAAGCTCTTGCTGCGCTTGGCTTGTCTTTTCCTGTCTTTTTCATCATCATCGCTATCAGCAGTGGCATCGGCACAGGCGCAACCGCACTCATTTCAAATGCGCTTGGCGCCGGCAACAAAGAAGAAGCGCGTGAATTCGCAGGCCAATCTATCTCGTTTGGCATCATCACAGGCATTATTCTCACAGTAGCAGGTTTGTTCATGTCCCCTTTTCTATTCAGCCTTCTCGGCGCATCTGGAACATACTTAGCAACTGCGCTTGAATACATGAACGTCATTTTCTACGGCGCGCCTTTTTTTATCATCAACCAGATGTTGAATTCATCCTTGAATGCAATCGGCGACACCAAGTCATTTCGCAATTTTCTTGTCGTTGGTTTTTTCCTCAACGTCATTCTCGATCCATGGTTTTTGTTCGGCGGCTATGGTCTTCCAGCAATGGGTTTTGCAGGCATCGCATGGGCAACCGTGCTTATTCAGGCGATTGGCTCAATATATCTCACCATCCGCGTCGTTCAGGCAGGCATTATTGGAAAAGATTGGTTGCTCAGGTTAAAACCAACATACGCTCATTATAAAGCAATAGCACACCAGGGCTTTCCCGCATCATTAAACATGATGACCATTGCCATTGGCATATTTGTCATTACATATTTTGTTGGTTGGTTTGGCGAGCATGCAGTTGCCGCGTATGGCATTGCAACACGAGTCGAGCAGATTGCGCTGCTGCCGATGATTGGGTTGAACGTTGCCGCGCTTGCGATTGCAGGCCAGAACAACGGCGCAAAAAAATATGACAGAATCCGTGAGACGTGGAAAACATCGTTAAAATACGGCATTGGTGTGATTGCAATTGGCTACACGCTGGTCTTTATCTTTGCATCCCGACTGATGGGCATTTTCACCGCAGATTCCGAAGTCATAGCAATCGGCACAACATTTCTACATATTGCAGCATTTATTTCAATTGCATATGTTCTTACATTTGTCACAATTGGCGTGCTTCAGGGCATCAAAAAGCCAATGTTCGCCATTTTCATCGGTGTCTACCGCCAGATTGTCCTGCCTTTGGTATCATTCTATCTGCTTGTAATTGTCCTCGGCTTTGGTCTGATAGGAATCTGGTGGGGCATCTTCTTCACCACATGGAGTGCAGCGATTATTACCGTTCTTTACGGGCGGAAAGTGCTGAGAGAATTGGGGTAGATATTGTGTCCGTTAAGAAAATGAGCAATATACCTATCTACTTTTTTAGGATCCTCTAAGTTTACAAAATGTCGGCCACACGGATCAAAGTCGATTTCAACATCTTTAATTTCTTCAAACATTTCTTCTATATCTAGTGTTGATAACAACGTATCTTTCTCTCCTTCAATTATAAGAACAGGGACATCTATTTTTGACAGAATATTTCGCAGATTTATTTTCATCATTGCTTCAAGGCAAGCGCAAACAGCTTTCAACGGTGTATTATGCAGACTCTCATAAAAAACAAAATAATCAGACGCTTCTTTATACTTATTTAAATCAACATCTTTCATATGCTGAAAGTGTTTTTTGTTGATCTTATTATGTGCGATAATAAAGTCAAGGACATGTCGAATAAATGGAGAAAGTACATTTATCTTGTGATGTTCGAAAACATTTCTATAGGTCGTATCACACAAAATAAGCGCTTTAATTTTTCTTTTCTTTTTAAAAAGCTTATAATAAGACAAAGCAATTAATCCGCCCATACTGTGGCCAATGAGCACAATCTCATTTAATTTTTCTTTTCTAACAATGGCATCAATATCTTTAGCAAATGCATGGAATGTATATGCCTTCTTTGCATTTGGCTTGTCAGATCTGCCATGGCCACGTAAATCTAACGAGCAGACAGAATAGCCTTTATTCTTCAGATAACTTCTTTCTTTTTTCCAGGTAGTCCAATTATTTGCCCAGCCATGAACGAAAATAAGGCAACAGCCACTTTTCTTCTGAATGTTGTACCATATCCTCGTACGATCAAATGAAGAAACGAACATACTAAAAGTGTCCTCCTGTTCTATTTAATGCGCTGAGATTTTTCACCGCATAATACGCTGCAGCCGCTACAAGAATGTGCCAGATAAAGTGCGTGCCCGGCGGAAAGAAAGCACAAACAAACGGATCTATTTGACGAAACATAATTGCACCTGCGAATAAAATAAATGGTAACATTAATCTCTTTCGGATGTTCTTATCTATCAAGTGTATTCCAATAAAAATGAGAGCGATTACATAGGGTTGTGCGCCAAAAAGTAAAGAATCCAGTGGACGTAACACCGAGACAATAAGCAACAGAGCCGCAAGCACTAAAGCCCACTGTTTTTTTCTCAGTAAAAGATAGGCATATCCAATTAAGAAAAGGGCAATTGGGATTGCATCAAAGAAAAAAGTTATCCCTCCAACCAAATGCCACAAGAAACTTCCGATTCCTGTCAAGGCTAGCAACAGGACCAGAATTTTAGACTTGTTTTTGCATAAAGCGCCTGCTGCAATGAGAAATGCAATGCTTGAAACGACATTCAGCCATTGAATCCCACAATAGCTTATTCCATCCATAAAACAAGTACTCTTTTATGCTTTAAAAAACTTCACAATCTATATAAGGGAAAACAGAGTCCTTTTCCTATGCTTAAAAAATATATAGCTCTTCTCGCAGTCATCATCATCCTCACCTCGAGTCCTGTTTCTTACGTTCTCACCATCGCAGCCGACCAAATCTATCTTCTCTCCCACAGTCAAAAGATTGAATCAGTCCTCAAAGATCCTCAAGTTGACTCTGCAATCAAAACCCAGCTCGCACTTGTCCCAGAGATTATGCAATTCGGCAACAACCTTGGCTTTCCAGAAACAAAAGCATACGCTCGTTATATTCCGCTGCAAAGAAACGTTTTCCTCCACTCCCTTTCCGCAACAAAGCAGGATTCATTTGAAGAGTATACCTGGTGGTGGCCGTTCATTGGAACATTGCCATACAAAGGCTTCATCAACAAAACAAGCGCACAGAGAGAAGAAGCCGAGCTAAAAGCAAAAGGCTACGACACCTATCTTGGCAAATCAAGTGCAATGAGTACGCTCGGCTTTTTTTCTGATCCAATTCTTGCGACGATGATCAACACAACAGATGCAACAGTGCTCATGAATACTATCTACCATGAGCGAACACATCAGTTATTTTTCACAAACGATATTGTCTTCAATGAAAATGCAGCAGTTCTTCTGGGCGCTCTTGCAGCACTTGAATTTACTCAACAGCAGTTCGGTAATGAATCAGCAGAGCACGTGCTCCAGCAGGAAAAAATAAGTGATTTGCTCCTCTTCTCACAATTCATAGACAACTGCTACACAGAATTGGATACATTCTATCACACCAGCACGCCACCAGAAAAAATAGAAAAAAGAAAAAACATATTCAACCTATGCAAAGATAATTTTAATGATATTCCACTGAAACGATCATTCAAATCATTTGGTGAAACAGAATTGAACAACGCCTACATTCTTGCGCAGTACCGATATTATGGGAAAATTCATGAATACTACCAAGTGTACGAAAAAATTGGTGATATAAGAAAGACAATTGAGTTTTTCAATCAAGCAAGCCAAGCGGAAAATCCTGATAGTGTTATTCTGTCATAAGTTTCGCCGATGAGCTTAAAACTGCCCAAAAAACTGTGCAACTCCGCTGTCACCTGCCTCTGCATATGCAAGCGCTGCAACTCCTGTACTTCCTAAGCGAGCTGCAATCTCTCCAACCCTTCTAAGTCTGTCGATTTGTCCTTCAAAACAAAGATACGCTTCCATGGTAAAATCCAACATTGGATTTTCAGTCATCTGCACCATAAGCCGATCGCCAATATCGAGTAGTCTTGCCCTTCCAGCGTCTCCTGCGTACTGATATGCAGACATTGCACCAATCAAGCCTCTTGCGTCTGACTGCTCCCCAAGTCGCGCATAATGATAATCGCCAATTGCCATGTATTGTGCAGGCGTTACACAAGTGCCATTCCGTAATGCTGCATCCTGCGCTCTTCCGAAGTTTCCTCTACTGACGCTTATATCAACAATTCGTGTTAAGACTGCCTTCGTAACTTCTGGCGGTAATCCTGAAAAATCAATTCTTCGTTCTTGACAATCTGGATGTAAACTCATACGTACAGTCTTACGTGAGTCTAACACTCTACATGCAAGCGTATCAACATCCATCTCTATTCATTCATCATTCTCTCTAATAAGCTTTTCGCCGTCGTGGTCAAAACCTTTATAAACAACCCAGTAACAGGCACAGTATGCGTGTCGCAATTCTTTATTCGGGCGGAAAAGACAGCACCTATGCTGTTCACTACGCAAA
>Ga0209542_10005787_pt1 | contig 24435 bp, 18 predicted proteins | sample RifCSPhighO2_01_FD_184028 | JGI IMG/M metagenome (GOLD analysis project Ga0209542, IMG submission 184028) | Soil microbial communities from Rifle, Colorado - Rifle CSP2_plank highO2_0.1 (SPAdes) (version 2) | ecosystem: Environmental > Terrestrial > Deep subsurface > Rock core/Sediment ...
TTTCTTTGTTTATTGTGTTCTCCTATACTAGACTCGAGTTTTTCCCACGCTAGAGGCGTTTCTCCACTTATGGTAGCCTTTTTGTATTCAAAATAAGTCGTAACATTTTCAATAGAATTGTAAGATCCATTTAATTTAGCAGAGTCTGAGTTCACCGATGTTGCCCCACTAGTTCTGATGGTAGTTTTGTAAGGACTAGTGAGAAAGCTTTTAACAATACTGCTTCCGCCATAAGCTATATTTTCTTTGTTTGAAATTATGGCGCAATAATAATATTTTGTATCAGGAGTTAAGTTAGTTATAGGTTGAGAAAAGGCTTTTGATTTCGTTATACCTAAATCTATATCCTTAGTTGAAACCATATTTGTGCCGTAAATATCATTACAATAAATCGGTGAAATATCTTTTTTTGAATATCTAAAATAGGCAGTGATTGGAAGTGTTGGATTGGCGATTAAATCTCCTCCCGCCCCAAGCAATTTGGCTGTGGTATAGGTGACATCTTCTGCTGGAAGAGTTGTAACATAGAGATTAGAATAAGTATTAGTGCCGTTTGGAATAGTGCTAGGATCAACGCTGATTGTCACAGATTTAGCGTTGCTTGCACCGGGTCTAGAACAGGTGATTCCGTAGGTTTTTTCTGAGGTTAAATTACCAGTTGAATCAATTCCAGAGATTGGCTTAGATCCTGACCAATCACCAGTTGCAAAACAAGAAGTTGCATTAATTGATGACCAGATTATGGCACTGGCAGTGTTGTATGAAACTGGGTTTGGATTGGCAGAAATAGTAACGACTGGTGCTTCTGGAGAATCGCAATATGATCCAATACTAGTATATCCTCCACAAGGGTCATAAGTAGGATAATTAGTTTCTGAACCAAAAGAACATCCACTTCCATCATCAGAAGCAGAACCGCAATAATTATATCCATAACAACTACAATCACCCGCTTTTGCAGTATCTGCAAAAGATAATCCAGTCAGGAAGATAATTGCTATTAAGATTTTAATTATATTTTTTTGCATTTCATTTTTAATAAACGCCAATCACAGTTTCAAATGGTCCGTTCATTGTTGTTGTTTGTGATGTTCTACCAAGCGACATCGGGTTACCATGCATAGGGAGAAGGTCTCCTATTTCAAGTTCACATTGGTAGCTATACCCATTTATATTACTCCAATTGAAATCCGCAATTTTTGCGCAAAGTCTTTCACTTTCGTTGCTGTTTGTCTGGAATATAAAGTAACTTAAGAAACCAGGACCTAAATTATCTGTATAATTGGATTTCATTTTATTTACATTCGAGCCCATCATATTCAAAGGATCTGGTAGACTTTCTCCATTTCCAAAATTATTATAGTCATACAGAATTGGAAATGGATAGGTCATTCTCTTAGTATTGTGAATTCGTTCAGAAAGTGGCTGTCTTCTTAATTCCAAATCTTTTTCACAACCGTAAGGGCCCTTTAAGAGATTTTTGTATATATAATCTTTTTTATCAATAATTTGTTTTAATAAATTATCAGCTTTGGCTATATCATTTCCATTGACCATACTGGAAGATAGTCTGCCAAATGCGTTTATTTGAGGTTTTAATTTACTTTCATATTCATCTCCACCATCTGGATAATCTGCATTTAACTTATCAACTTCGTCTTTTATGTCTCCTAGCAGATTTACGGTAGTTTTTAACAAAGATATTTTTTCTTCGTTATTCTTTGCCATTTGATTGTATCCTGTTATTTGATAGTAACTTGTAGTTGCTTCTCTGGTTACATCTGGCAGAAACTTCGAATTAAATACTTTGTGAACAAGATAAATATATCTGTCTAATATGGTATTTAAAACATGAACAGATGCATACTTACTTTCTATATTGGCAGCTTGGTCATTTGTACCAGGTCCTTCTCCTGGTGGGTCTTCAGGATTAATTTGTATACCTGTTAAGGCCCCAAGTTGAGTGGCATAATAAAGTCTAGCTTTATAAAAGCCATCTTCACCAGAGAAAAGATCAATAATCCAACCAACTACAAATCCTATAGCTGCGCCAATTATCGTGCCAACAACAGGAGCGACTGACCCAAGAGATGCGCCAAATGCAGTAGTGGAAGCGGTAATTGATAAACCAATTGCCGTGCCGGCTAGCGTAGAAAGTCCTCTAACAGCGCCAACAATCTCTTCATCATCTCTATCAGCAAGGCTTGCCGGTGATTCAGGAACAATTATGTCTGTTACTGCCGCTAGAGTTCTTCTAGAGTCTTCTTCAAAACCTGGATGAGGTCCTGGGATACAATAATCTAATTGATAAATAACTGGTATAAGTCCATCAGCATTAGATATTTTTTTAACAGGGTCATAATCGAGTTTGTAATCTTGACCGTCGGTTGTAGACATAAGTTTCTGGTTTTGTAATTTGAGTTTATCGGAATAAGTTCTTTGTTCATCTATCAAAGCTTGGGTAAGGTCCGTGCGGATATTGAAATTCGGATTGGCGGCAAGCCAAGAACTTGAAAGTTGAGAAGGCATAAAATCTTTTTCCGTTTGGGTCCTGAAGGTGTTATTCATTCTGCTTGAATCATAAACCAAAGATCCATCAGCTCCTTCGTTTCCAAAATTAGCAAACCCTTTTTCCATGATATTAGAAGAGAATTGACTTAGAAGGGCATCTAAGATAGCAGCCACAGCATCATTTAAATCTTCAACGTTTAAATAAGCATTATTTTGATAACCCATTACATTTGTAGCTGCTTCTGATACTAATTTTCCTGGGGTAACGTATTCCCACTGTTTACATGTACCCTCTATGTTTCCCGCTTTTATAGCATCGTCGCTTTGTTGTTTTGTCATACCTTCTGGATCAACACAACGCATGTCACCCAAGAATCCATCTGCTTGAGACAAAGCTTCATGCACTTGTTCAGCAGTTGATTGAGTTGTGCCTGCTAGTCTTCTTTGTATTTCGTTATCAGCCATTAATTTAAAACCGAGAGGATTGTTAGCTGGCACTTGAGTCATAGCTGTCCAAGCATTCCATCCACCTTGGCTGAAGTCTTGTTGAAAAGTTTCAGCAGTAAATTCTGGATTAGTACTTTGAATAAGTTCATTCAAAGAATATCGCGCATTGTCTTGGAATTTATTATTGAAAGCCAAGGCTGTATTTTGCATCCAAGCCCTACCGAATGGAAACAATTCTGGATTATCTATTTCCAAACCGAATTGTAGTATTTCGTTTTTAGCTATGTCATTAAAAAATCTTCCTGGATCTTGAATAAAAGCAGGATTGCCGTCAAAACCGCTGTTAATCCAAGCAACCGTGCTGACCGTTAATTTTTGTAAAAGCATTTTAATAATCAATCGTCCGATACTTTGGATGCAAGTAGAATTTGCGTTAAGAGATTCAGTGCTTTGTTTTATTGCTTCCGAAGCTCTTTCTAATCTATCAAGTTTTTTATTTGCTTCTGTATCAAAAACATTAATATTATCAAATTGACTTGTTGCTGAACTGGCTACACTCTCTAATGAACTTGCTGCTGAACTGGCTGTGTCGTCTAAGTCACTCATATCTAATAGTGGACCTTCATCACTACTAAACAAACTTTCTATTCCACTAAATAAACTTTTTATTCCACTATTTATCACTTCTTTACATTGTGGCAAACTAGCAATAGCTGGAGCTAGTCCACTGGTATATCCTGATATGCCTATCTGGGCTTCTGCTTTTTTAGGTATAAAACTCAAAGGCATCAATATAGTACTGACAATTAATATGAATGAAATTATTGAATTATAAAAATATTTTTTCCGCATTTTACTTTCTACTTTATGAACTATCCTGTATTTACTTTATGAACTTTATAACTTTATGAACTTTCTACTACTCAATTGTATCATTCTTTTAACAAAGCTGTCTCCAAATCTGCCACTGCTTTTACTAAATCATCGCTATATTTTTGATATTGAGAAAGTCCCGAGAGTCCGACAATAGGGTCGTCTATAATTTTTTCCATATTAGCTACGCTTATGCCAGTGTTGTTAGAACTATTGGCTATTTGTAAATGATATTGCGCAAGACTTGAGGGAACACTCATTTCCATTATTTTTTTGGCAAAATCCTGATAGGCATTAGCTATAATTGATAATCTACTGTATTGGTCGGTATTATCGGTTGTTCCACTTGCCGAATTTGAAGCGAGTCCTTTACTGATTATATCCAGTTCATCTCCCAACCCGACTGATTGATAACTTTTGAATAGATTTTGCATATCTTGGTAATATTTCTGTTTGGTAGCAACGTTGTCAAGGGTGCTTGTTTTTACATCTGTCTCTTTGTAGTAGTCAATCAAGGCTGGGTTCACTATTTTCTGTCCTAAGGCGTTGGAAAAGCTGTTTATGGTATCACTATCAATTTGTCCGGAAGATTTCATGGCGGAATAACTGCTGAAAAATTCTCTGGCGAATTTTTCAGTTTCCGTTAATTTTGTTTCATTGATACTGCTTTCTATTTTTAATTCTTTCTTCTTATTTTCTATGTAAGTGGCATCTGGCATATCGTTGAAAGTTATTTTTTTGTTTTTGTCCGTACCCCAAAGGGCTTCTTCCCAATCTGCTATACCATCGCCATCAGAATCATTTTGAATCAAACTTATAATAGTTTGATTTTCTATTTTGAGAGCAGAATTTTCTTTTTTATCTCCTGTAATGAAATTTTCTCCCGAGGATGACATAAAAAAAATCATAAAAATAACTACTGCTAAAACAACGCCGGCACTTATTATTAGTATAAATTTTTTACTTGGTAGATATTTTAAATATTTTTCATTAATAAAACTCATTTTTTTATTTATTACCTTCTTGAAGTTCCGAAAAGATTTATTGTATCTAAACTAACAGTTAATATTGTTGTTGCGATTGAGGGGTCTGATTCTGATGGGAAAGTAAGAGTACAGGTTATTGTTGTTTGCCCACTGTATCTGCCTAATATCAACTGACCTACTGCTGGGATAGTTCTGGTTTTTGATGTTATATAAGAAGGTATAAAATAACTAGTTGGAGTGCCTGGAGGTGAACCAATAGGTATAATTGAAATTGAAGTACCAAACATGGGACAGATGTAGCCAGCTGCTTCCATCTCTTCAATTTCTAGAGCTTTTGTATAAATAATTCTTCCACCAAAAACTCCTCCCAAAAAAGAATAAGCAAAAACCATTTTGACGCTAATAAATACCAAAAAAGCAATTAGTAAAATGAAGATAATGCTTTTTCTTGTCCCGTTAGAAATATTCTTATTTCTATTTATTATTTTATCCATACCACAATAGCCCATTAGCATAATTTCTAATGGGATTCACCTTTATATTATAGCATCTTGGCAAGATCAATCCAATCTTTTAGTGTTAATTCCTCTGCTCTTTTATTCTCCAGGTCTTGTCTAAGGGTAGAAGAGATAAGATTCTTCAAATTTGATGACAATTTTTTTCTTTTATGAGCAAAACCAGCACGTACTATTTCCCAAAATTTCTCTTCAAATTTTTCTAGTGATAAATCATATACCCCATACAAAGAACCATGCAAACTGTGCAAAGTTCGACTTTGCACAGTTTGTAGCGCTTCGACAAACAATTTTCTAGATATATTTTTTATAGTAATTACGGCCGAATCTACTTTTGGAGAGGGATAAAAATTTCCTCGACTGACCTTGAATAAAATTTTAGGTTCGCCATAAGCTTTTACAGAAATAGAAAGCAGACTTTCCTTTCCGTCTCGCGCCATTATTCTTTCTGCAACCTCCTTTTGTATCATTAAAGTCATTGATTCAGGTTTGTTCTTTTCAGAAAGAAATTTTTTTAATATAGCACCAGTGATGTTGTAGGGAATATTGGCAATTATTTTATAATTTCCAAAAAATTTGCAGTCTATTTTTTGGATATTAAATTTTAAAATATCATCGTTTATCAAAACTAATTTTTTTTCTTCAATTTCCTTTTTGAATTTTTTTGTAAGTTCTTTTATAAGGTTGTCATCTTTTTCCACCGCGATTACTTTTTTTGCTCGGGTAAGTAAATATTTTGTAAGATTGCCTGTGCCGGGGCCTATCTCCAGTACAGTATCCTTTTTAGAAATATCTGCCTCAAAAGCTATTCGCTCTGCTATTTTAGGATTTATTAAAAAATTTTGGCCTAAAGATTTTTTTGCTTTCATGTTTTTAAAAAAATCTTGAAAACAAAAATTTTAAGAGTCGTGTTGGCCCCCTGTCCTTATGACTCCGAGGGCGAAGGCTCAGAAATTTTTCGGTTTTCATGATTTTTTAATTTTATCATATATAAATAGTTTTTATTCCTCCTTTTTCTCCCCGCCCGAACGACTGTCCAGTCGGGCAAGCTTCTTTTTCTAAAATATCACTTGGAATGTCTGAAATAAATTCAGATGGAGTATTTATTTGACGTGAACCAAAGATAGTACGAAAATTTGAAAATGATAAAAATAATTTTTCTTTAGCGCGAGTAAGGGCAACATAAAAAAGCCTGCGTTCTTCTTCTCTGTCTTCAACATTTTTTATTTCCTCATTTTTTTGGTGTGGAAAGAGCCCATCTTCCAGCCCGGTAATAAAAACATATTTAAACTCAAGGCCTTTTGAAGCATGAACAGTCATTAATTTAACCGTATTTTTGTCTTCTTTCTTTTCTTCGTTAATCATTATCCCGTCTTGGTCTGAGGCTAGAGCCGCATCCTCTAAAAGTTTTTCTACTCCCTCTCCGTTTTTCAAATTATCATATTTTAGCGCAAGTGTTGCCAGTTCTTTTATATTTTCTAATCTCTCCATCTCTTCTTCGGTTCCGGAGGAAAGTTCCATCTCAATTCCTGATTTTTTTACTGTGAATTTTATGACGTCAGAGGCTTTTTCGTTTTCAATTTTATTTTTTATCTCTTTTAGTGTTTTATAAAAATTATCAATTTTTATTTTTACTTTTATTGGCAAAGATTCTCTTTCTCCTGCGAAAATTTTAGCCAGCGTTACTTTTCCTATTCCCCTTGTAGGGAAATTTATTATTCTTTTTATATCAGAAAGATTTTTCGGATTCAGGGCTGCGCGAAGATAAGCGAGAGTATCTTTAATTTCTTTTCTTTCAAAAAACTTAACACCCAGAACTTGATACGGAATATTATATCGAAGCATCGCTTCTTCTAACACCCGAGATTGAAAATTAGCACGGTATAAAATTGCTATTTCGGAGAAGATGTTGTTTTGGTTACCACGAAAATTTTCTGTTGAAAATTTTCTCTGTCCGTCGCTGTCGCTTCTACCGAGGGTTCTCAAAACAACAGCTTCTCCTGTATTGGCAAGATCGGAAATACTTTTTCGAGCTGGTCTGGTTGAGCCCCTCGGATTTAATGGGGGCGACCCGAGGACCCGAGAAAAAGTATTACCGATTGAGCCATCCAGTATTTCCGAAATTTTTGTTGCTACAAAATCTGCTTCGTCACTCTCGTCCAATGCCTCATAAAAACCAATTTTCTCGCCGATTGGATTTTTGGTAAATAAATTTTTTTTAGGTCTATATTTATTTTTCTTTATTATTTCATTTGCAGCCGCTAGTATATTTTTAGTAGATCTGTAGTTTTCTTCCAGCAATATTATTTTTACATTTTTTCCATAATCTTTTTCAAAACTTAAAATATTTTTTAAATTTGCTCCACGCCAAGAATAAATATTTTGATCAGCATCTCCAACCACGCAAATGTTTTTATTATTTTCAGAAAGCAAGCGGGACATTAAATATTGCACTTCATTGGTATCTTGATACTCATCAATATGAATATATTCCCATCTTTCTTGATAAATTTTTCTAATTTGCTCGTTTTCTTTTAATAATTTGGTCGCCTTTAAAAGTAAATCATCAAAATCTAATGAATTTTCCTTTGCTTTCTTCTTTTCATATAAACTCCAAACTTGTGCTACTATTTTACCTAGATAATCATTTGCTTTCTCTTCATAATCTTTTAAATGTGTAAATTTTCCTTTTTCTCGACTAATTATGTTACTTATTTTCTTAGGGTCATATTGTTTTGGATCCAACCCTGTTTCTTTTATTGCCTCTTTTATCAGTGTTATAGAATCTGATTCATCTAAAATAGTAAAATATCTAGTTAGCCCTAAAATTTTTGCATTTTCTTTTATGATATAAACCCCAAGAGAATGGAAAGTACTGACAAATGGAATAGTGTCTTGTCCTTTAATGTTTTTTTTAATTTCTAAAATAATTCGTTCGCGCATTTCTTTAGCTGCCTTGTTAGTAAAGGTAACAGCCAAAATTTTCTCTGGCGCTACCCCATTTTTTATCAGATTTAGTATTCTATGTGTTATGGTTTTAGTTTTTCCGGCACCTGCTCCAGCCACAATTAAAAGCGGTCCCTCCATATGGGTCGCTGCTTCTTTTTGTTTGCTATTAAGACCTGACAGATGATCTACCACCCATCAAATATAACACCCCGTAGTGAGTTTTGGAAATGTGCAAAGCACGCAAATTAATAAATTTGCCTTTTCAAAATCTATTATCGAGTAACACAAAACTCAGTTTGTTTGTTCCAATACTTCAGCTGATTCTTTTCTGAAATTTTCCGATTCCTCGGCTACGATTTGTAGAAAATTAGGAATTTTTTCAAATAGAAAGTCTAGTAAAACGTCAGCGTCCACATGATCGTCCATCATTTTTTCGTATTCTGCTAGATCCTTTTCGTTTAGTGCTGGCAAAGATTTTATAAGGACAGATTGAAATATAATACTACCGATGCGAGTGATAGCCTCTTCTCGCTTTTCTTCAGGAAGTTTTTCTATCTCGAACAATTCAATAATATTTTTTCTTATTTCACTTTTATTAGTTTGTGTGTTTGTGTTCATAATTTATTTGTTAGTTAATTATAATATTAAAACTTAATTTTATCTACATGTGTAATACCGCCAGAATCCACCGTTGCCTTCAATAGTATTCCCTTTGATGCTTCTATTTGTAAAACGCGTGTCATATATTCGATATTAGTTTCAGGAGATTGAAATATCGTAGTACTTCTTGGGCGAATCTCTGTAACTTTTTCAAGCGCTTGGACATAAGAAATAATAGGTTTGTATGTTTGATTTACAGTGTCTAGGTTTTGTTTTGTTGTTTCTTCAGCACTCAATTGTATGTGTTTAAACACTTCTGGGTTTTCGGGTGAAATATTTTCTATGTTGTTTTGGTAAGTTTGATTTACTTTTTCTAATATATCATCTGAAAGATGATATGGATTATTTGTAGATTCTTGAGATGTAATATTTTCTTCCCCTTCTGGTTTTGAAGTGTCTTCATATTCAGTTCTGGTTTCGTTTTCTGGGGTGTCCTCGTATTCACTTATTATCTGTTTGTTAATATCTGGTTTTACGGAAGAATTAACATCTTCTTTTATTTCAGGAATATTATCTATCTCATTTGATTTTGTGTAACTACTTTCATATTTATCTACTTTTTCTTCAAATTTGTCTCCTTCGTGGTGAGTCTCAAGTATCTCTCCTCCAATGGTTTTTTCTTCAACCAAAATATGTCCGTCTTCTATTTTAATTTCGTAGGCTATTTTGTCTGCTTCCGCCACTCTTACTTCATGTCCAGCGTTGTCGACATAACCTTCTTTGATAGCTATAATATGAGCTTCTCGTCCAGCAAATTCATGCAAAACTTTTGTATCACTTGGATCTCCCTTAAATCCTAATTCTTTTGCCAGTTCCTGATTATTTTCAATTTGTCTAATAAAAGCATGTTCTACTCCTTCTCCTTTATGAACAGTTGCATCTTTTAATTTTATTCCTTCTTCTATTTTTATTTTTAGTTCTTCTAAATGTTTTTGCTCTTGCTGTTGCTTGGGTTTTACCTGTCTTTCCATTTCCTCTTTTAGTTTTGTTTCTTTTTGCTGTTTTTCAAATTCAGCATCTTGTCCTCCTTTAGTCTCAATTTCAGCATTATGATGATATACCGCCATAGTACCAAGTCCTGCAGCAATGATAGCAGCCCCTCCCATAGTGCTCTTTAGGAGTTTTAGGTTTTTTGCTTTCGCCTTACTTTCCTCCGTGTTTTCATTTTCAAGTTTCTTTATTTTGTTATCAAAAACTCCATTAAGGATTCTTCTAAATGCATATCCTCCAACTCCAATGAGTGGTACGGCTAATCCTCCAGACAACAAAGCGGAAAATCCTATTCCTGCTACGGATGCCACATTGCTCAAATTTATTTCTTTTTTTAACCAGCTTTTCTTTTCGTCCGGAATTTTCTCTTTTTTGGGCAGAAACCTGTTTACTAAATTTGAGGTAACGGCCATGTTTAAGCCGGCTGCTGTCAATCCCCTGCCGCCCATTTTGAGAGCAGTTACCGCAAAGTTGGAAGTATTTATGCCAAAGAGGGTTCCAAGGCCGATAGTTACTCCCGATAAGAGCAAAGCCTTTCCGGCAACTTTTCCGGCGGTTTTTTTATCTATCTTCTTCCACCATTCTTCTGTTTTTGTTAAAGCACGCTTTAGTCGTCCGGAAGATTCTATGATCTTGTTATTAAAATCTTCTTTTGCTTTTAGATATAGCTCTTGAGTAAGTCCTTGTTTTTGTTCCGGCGTAAAAGGGATACCATTTTTTATTTCTTCTTCAGCTATTTTTTTATTTATTTCTTCTGTTATTTTTTGAGTATCAAATTCTCTGGTTGGTATTTTTTCTTTTTCTTTTTTTTGCTCCATCTTTAAATCTTTTTTTGACAAAATGGGAATTATTGGTGTTTCTTCAATTTTTTCTCCTTTTTCTTCTGGGATGTCTTCAAATTTTACATCAGTCATATTTTCTTTGTTTATTTCCGACTTTCTTTCATCTATAATCTCTGGAGTAATAACTTCTTCTGTGGTTTCAGGGGCGACAGTTTTTTCTGTTTTTGTTGGTGATATTTCGGATTTTTCTTTAGACAGGACTTTTAATAGACCATTTTCTATCCAGATTTTTTCAATTTTTTCTCCTTTTTCTTTTTCTATAAATTCCTTCAATTTTATACCGACTAAATCCATGTTTTCGGTAATTAATTTCTTTATTTTTTTCTCACCCTTTGTCGCGTTAATTTTAGATAAATAATTTTCTTCCAGTTCTATATTATTATCTCTGTTTATTATAAAAATATTATTTAATTCTATGTCGGTTGTGAAGCCATATTTTTTTGCTTTTATTTTTGCATTTAATATAAGTTTTTCTTTTGATCCGATGATGTCTAATTTAAATTCCTTTATTTGTTTGACCGATTCTAATAATTTAAATATTTTATTTTTAATATATTCTTCATCAAACGAATAACTCTCTTTTTCTTTAGATGTTTCTTCCTGTTTAGTTTTAGTTTCTTTTCTTTCAAGTTCCGGTATGTCATCTTCTCCGTAAATTTTATATATTTTTTTAATGGGACTTTCTTCTGATTTTAATTCTGCTTCTTCCGCAACCTCGGGAAGAACATTTTCTTTTCCCTCTCTTTTTTTGCTTTCATTGTTTAACGCTAGAACCTCAAGGTAATCCCCTTTGTTATAGTTCTTAATCAATTCAGTGACCAGCTCCTCTTGTTTTTTTGTTTCTTCCTCGTTCTTTTTTTCGACCCTCAACTTATCGCGCTTTTCCATTTCAGCTTCGAGAATAATCTCTGCTCCAACTCTGTCCTTATTCGGTTCTTCTGTCCTGAGATTATCCTGGCGTGGAACAGGAAATCCTTCGGTTAAGGGTTTCTTGTCCGAGTTTAAATTATTTCCTTGTTCTATAGCCATAATACCTTCATTATAAAACCTCGGGCTTCTAATTCCTAATTTTTAGGAAAGCATAAAAGACTCAGATATTACAACCCGTTAAGAAAACCTGTCAATTTAGTTTTCCACAGTGTGATTGACTTATACCTCGTATTGAGCTACCCTTGAAGGTAGTTCTGGACGTAGAAGTATTAGATAAACTGACTGGAAGGATAGAAACGACAGTAACCATCACGAGAACCTTATCCGCCGATTGGCGGTGCAGCACAATTCAGGTCGTCCTGTAATTCTACCCTTATTTGCTAAGCTTTAGTTGGGGTTGGAAAGGAGATCTTGTGATAATTAATTTGTTTTATAAAATCTCAATTTAAAATATTCAGCTCTATTCTGGTCTTTTCCCTGTTGCTTGGGATGCTTTTTATGCCTCTTAAGATGGAAGCGGGTTTCTTCTCTTCTATTTTAGGTAACGAAGTCTCTGCAGATGTGATGGATTCTTTAAATTCTGCTCAAGTTGCAGAAAATTCCCAAACTCTGACCCTTCTTGAAGCTGACATCTCTTCTATCTCAACTTCACAAGATAAAAAAGATGAAATTGAAAGTGATATTGATGTTAATATAGTATCCGAAAATGCTCTTTTTCCTACAACTAGTCATATAAGTGTTCCAGGTGAAATTGAAGCTGGAGACCCCTATTCTGATCAGATAAGCGTTTATGTGGTAAGAAAAGGTGATTCTATCTCACAAATAGCTGATATGTTTGGTGTTTCTGTAGACACTATTTTATCTGTTAACGAAATGGAGAAAAGTGATAAGTTAAAAGAAGGAGATGTATTACTGATATTGCCTTTTTCCGGCATAGAACATGTTGTTACAAAAGGTCAAACACTTCAAGGCATAGCCAACCTTTATAAAATTGAGATAGATGAAATATTTCTTGCAAATGATATTGATACGGACGCTAAACTGGTTGTTGGTGAAAAATTAATGATTCCGGGAGCTGATATGCTGAACGAAACAGAATCAAAAACTGGAAGTAACATAACAAAAGGAAGTAATTCATATTCCTCAATGCCAAGTATTGTCGGTTATTTTAAAAATCCAGTTCCAAATGGTAAAAAATCTAGAGGAGTAACTTCTAAACACAAAGGAGTTGACATCGCAGCTCCAACTGGAACGCCTATCTATGCTTCTGCTTCTGGGAGAGTTTTGGTTGCAAGAATGGGTTGGAATGGTGCTTATGGAAACATGGCAATTTTACAACACTCAAATGGTACCAGAACTTTATATGCGCATATGTCTAAACTTGGTACCACCACAGGGGCACAGGTTTCTCAAGGAGAAGTCATTGGTTATGTCGGTTCTACTGGCCGCTCAACCGGACCACATTTACATTTTGAAGTTTTAGGAGCAAAGAATCCTTTCTAACTCTAAAAAATTATTCTAATAGAAGCAGAACGATCATCGTTAAGATTCCAACTAAAAGCGTTCCTAATTGTAACACAGAATATTTTAGTTCTTTTGTTTTATGAAGTTCTGGAATTAAATCAGCCACAGCAATATAAATAAAGCCTCCAGCTGCTATCGGTAAAATCCATAAAGTAAAAGCTTCCGCAATACTACCAAAAATTAAAGCAAAAAAAACTCCGACAATAGCCATAAGAGCCGAAAGAAAATTTAACCATAAGGCCCTTTTTTTATCATAACCAGAATGAATAAGTACCGCAAAATCGCCGATTTCTTGCGGAATTTCATGTAAAACTACCGCTAATGTTGTTGCTATTCCAACAGGAATACTTACTAAAAAACTTACACCGATAATTATTCCATCTATTAAATTATGAAAACCGTCAGTAAAAAGTAGCAACTTCCCTACTGGATGTATGTTTGGTTCGTCTTTATCTTCACCGTGATGATGCCAGTGGAGAAACTTTTCTAAAGTAAAGAAAACAAGAATACCAGATATTATTAAAAGACTTACAAAAACAGAATTAGAAGAATTCTTGAAAGTCTCTGGAATTAGATGAATAAGTGCATCACCTAAAAGTGCACCGACAGCCAAACTTATAAACAGACCTATATATTTTTTTATAAATTCTTCTTTTATTGAAAGAGAAAAAACTCCAATTAGGGATATTAGACTTACTATAATAACACTAACAAACGCATAAATATATATTGTTATCATCCCGGTACTAAAATTTTATTAATAATCTCTATCTTTATACCCCGTAATCAAAAATTTAATACGGGACAAGTTGTGCGGGATGGGAGAATCGAACTCCCAACCTCAGTTTGGAAAACTGACGTTTTACCATTAAACTAATCCCGCAATGTCGGGCTGCTGGGAATCGAACCCAGTCTAAACGCTCCCAAAGCGCTTGTACTACCGGTATACTACAGCCCGTTAACTTATTAAATTATAATATATCTATACCGACTAAAGTCTAAACGCTCTCACCATTAGGCGCTTGTCTATACCGGTATACTACAGCCCGAATGAAAATGAGTATATCATAAAATAATATCGCTTACTACTTTTACCTTTGCTTTTTTCTCTTTTTGACATAGATAAACAACAAGCAGATCAACTTGCCATTCTTTTCCTTCATCTATATTTTTACTTAAAAGGTAGGTCTGAATTGTCCTTGATAATCTTTTTAGTTTCCATGGATGCATATTATCTTCCGGTCTGTGTTCATATCTTTCATCTGAATCATTATAAGATTTAGGTATGAAAATGTTTAAGGTTTCACGCGAAACACTTTTTACCTCAATAAAATACAGCTTGTTCTCTTTTTCAGCTACAATGTCTATTTCACCCCATTTTTTAGTGTAGTTGCGGTCTATTATGGAAAAACCGTGTTTCACGAGAAACTTTACAGCTATGTTTTCACCGATTTCTCCTATCTTTTGTGTTTCCGAGGTAAAAATCTTAGGCATCCTAGTACTAAAATTTTATTTATTAATTATAATGTTAATTTATTTCATTACCCGATATTTATATATTTTCTTAGTGTTACTTAATCAAAAATTTAGTACGGGGCAGGTTTTATTCTTTTGTTTCATGTAAAACACCTATAATCATGTTTCACGTGAAACCTTTTACTTAATTTTATGTCTTTTATTAAAATATCCTTATTTTACAACGTATTTTTAATATAATAACCATAAAAGACAATATCTTTATATGTCCTTTATGAACATTACCAACATAGTTATCCACAATTTTTTATAAAATCCTTATAAATCAAGTTATAGATAAAGGACAAGGAAATTGGATATCTTTTGTGCGGCTAGGGAGAATCGAACTCCCGTCTCATCCTTGGCAAGGACGTGTTCTACCACTAAACCATAGCCGCGATTTATCTTTTGATCTACAGATACTCTTTTTTGTGTTTTTACTACGTAAGAAGATCACTAAATATAAACACAGTATAAAGTATATTTTATTATAATATTTTAATTAAACTAATGCAATTCTTAATTTAAGCTTTATTTTTAAGGTTATTTGTTAATTTACAAGAAAGGTGTAAAATATAAGTATTATAAATAAAAAGCACCCGTAGTGAAATGGATATCACGCGACGCTTCGGACGTCGTATTGTGGGTTCGAGTCCTGCCGGGTGCGCAAAAAAAATGGATACCTCAAAAAAAATAATATTAAAAATTCCTAAAGAAGTCTCACATATAATAAATACGCTTGAAAATAAGGGTTTTAAAGCATATTTAGTTGGTGGCTGTGTCCGGGATCTTTTAATGGACAGGGAACCGAAAGATTGGGATATAACAACTGATGCTAAGCCGGACCAGATTATTGAACTTTTTAAGAAGATAGTGTATGAGAATGCATTTGGAACGGTAGCCGTTATAAATGAGGGTGTTTCTTGTGAAACGTTGCGTCAAATAGAAGTTACCCCATATAGAATTGAAGCAAAATATAGCGATTTTAGGCATCCGGATGAAGTAAAATTTAGCGATAATTTGGAAGATGATCTAAAAAGACGTGACTTCACAATAAATGCTATGGCTTATAGAAATGAACAGATAACTGATATATTTGGTGGTTTAAAGGACATAAAAGATAAAATATTGAAGGCAGTAGGGGATCCTGATGACCGTTTTAAAGAAGATTCACTCAGAATGCTTCGAGCAGTACGCATCGCTTTACAACTTGGTTTTTCTGTGTCTTATGAAAGTAGTGAAAGTATTTTAAAAAATTCAGGTTTAATAAAAAAAATATCATCTGAAAGAATTCGTGACGAGCTTTCAAAAATAATTATGTCATCAAATCCGTCTGTTGGGATTGTAATGCTTCAGAAGTTTGGCTTGTTGAAAAATATAATTCCGGAATTAGAAGAAGGAATTGGGTGCGAGCAGGCGGGTGAACATATTTATAGTGTTTGGGAACATTTGCTTCATGCTCTACAACATTCTGCTGAGAAAGGTTGGCCTTTGGAAGTAAGATTGGCAGCACTTTTCCACGATATTGGAAAACCAAAGAGTAGGCGTTCTTTGGAAACAGACGGGAATGCTCTCCGTCGTTCGCACACTATCTTGGAAGGGAAGGGGAAGAAAAAATATACTTTTTACGGTCACGAAGTTATCAGTGCAAAAATGGCAAAAAAGATAATGGAACGATTAAAATTTTCTAGAAAGGAAATTGATTTAGTGGAAAAACTAGTTCGCAACCATATGTTTTTCTCTGATACTGAATTAATCACTCTTTCTGCGGTGCGGAGAATTGTCACAAAAGTAGGGGTAGAAAATATTTGGTTGTTAATGAACGTTCGTGAATGCGATAGGGTAGGAATGAAGAAAAAAGAGACGCCTTATCGTTTGCGAAAATATTTTGCTATGATAGAAGAAGCACTACATAGTCCAATTTCCGTTGGCCAGCTTAAAATTGATGGAGAATTTATGATAAAAAAACTTGACATAAAACCAGGACCTCGTATGGGATGGATTTTACACGCTCTTTTAGAAGAGGTTTTGGATGATCCAACAAAAAATACAGAAGAGCATCTTTCAGAACTGGTTAAATCACTAAATCTTTTGCCGGATGGGGCGTTGAAAGTGTTGGGAGATAGGGGAAAAGAAAAAAAAGGAGAATTAGAGGAACAAGAGATAGAAAAACTTCATTCGAAACATGGAGTAAAATAGAAAACTCAAGAATAATGTTTTTAAGGGGTTTCGAGCTCGACGGAGCGAGAATTTCAGGTCGTTCGACTCTGAGAGTCTCAGACTCGAAGAGATTTTTAAAGCTTCAAAAAATCCGTACCGACAAAGACATTGATTCTTGGGTTTTTTTAGAAAAATAAAATTTCAAAAGATTTCTGAGCCTTCGCCCTCGGGGTCATAAGGACAGGGAACCCACGACTCTTAAAATCTTTTAAATTTTATTTTTCTATTCTCCAGTTTCACTAATTGAAAAATCTTCAAATTCGTGTTTTGGTTCGTGCCAAGTTATTGAAAAATTCTCTATGGGAGAAAAAAGGGGAAAGAAAAAACGACCACGTTTTAATTTTTTTATAAAAAAAAGGAGATTTTTTTCTTCTCCTTCTGCTATCACTTTTATACTGCCATCATTCTTAAAAAAAGTAATACCCTTCAATCCTAGTCGGATTGCATGGTCTGTAATCCACAAAAGATAATTATAATCCAAATTTTTACCAGAGATTGTACTGTCTATACATTTCTGCATAAAATTTTCTTTGAGTAAATAATGTTATTACTCTAATAATATATATGATTTTATATAAATGTCAAGCTAAATAATTAGAGAATATTATATTTAATATACTTCTTGTTGATAACAAGTTTCACAATAGATTGTCTCTGGACAGTCAGGGGAATATGAAGTTTCGAATTCGTTTAAACAACCTTCCTTCATACATTTTCTATGCCAGAGTTTGCGAGGGTTACGCTTGGACATTCTTTCTTTATGACGACATTCAAAATCTTTATGTGGTAAAGGAAGATGCATTCTTTTATAAAAACTTAGTTCTGCTTGAGTGATTCTGAAATTCTTTTTACAGTCACTGCACACTAGAATTTCTTTTAAAATATCTTCTGTCACTTCTTCTATTGTTTCAGGAACTTCTTCTTCTTTGATTGTTTCTTTTCCATAAGTGCCCGTCTCTTGACCTTGCCAGTTAAAACCTTTTTCTTTTGCTTCCTTTTCTGTCATTGGTATATATTCTTGAGCCAAAGTTTCGTTATAGCCGAAAGGAGAAAGTTCAGGAGGAATAAAATCTCCATAGACATCTTCCTTTTTCATATTTTCTATTATTTTGTTCTTTAATTCCTCGTATTTTTCTTTCGTGTATTCTTTATTCAAAATGCAATATTTTTTCTTTTTTAATCCGACACAACCAAAACAGCTATCGCAGTTATTTATACTATCGGAATATTCTATATCACTGGAATACAAAACATACACACAAAATTTTGTATTATATGTTTTCAAAACCCCCATCATATCTAGGTTGAGTTCTGGGTTGTAGTATGAATTATTTATATCGTAAGAATCTATTGGACTTTCTGCATCATAAACATATTTGCAATTTTTGGCGTGTTCAGTATCAAAGCCATAATACGTATCGTGACAATTATACATATAATCTCCTGTAGCATTGTTACATTTCACTTGATATGCAAATTTTACGATAGCTTCCTTTTTAAATTTCTCGAATTCTTTTTTTGCTTTGTTTAGTGCTGTACTGGAAGATAGTATTTCTTTTTTCTTTTGCTCGAATTCTTCTTTGGAAACGGGTTTATTTAAAATGCAGTAATTTTTGTGTCTTAAATTTGTGCAAAATATACAATTTTGACAATCACGGAGATTAAAACAGAAAAGTAAATCTGTGCTAGTTTCACAATTTTCTGAAAAAAAACAATTATAACTTTTTCTACAATCTATGCAACCATAACAAAACTCTGAATCTTGGACAAAGTCAGAATCAACAATAAAACAACTCCTGTATATAAGTCTGCCGTACATACAGTCTTCGTTTTTTTGAGCTGCGAATGTTAAATAACAATTTTTACTATCTTCAATATTATTTCCGTAATCACTATTTACGGAATTTATGTTCAATAGGGAAATTCTAGGTACTTTATTTTTTAATTCCTTGAATTGTTCAAAAAAAGGACGACTTGGATCATAGTCTTGTCCATAATCAAGAGCATCCCAATCGTCTCCCCACCAGGTATGTTGATCATAGACAGGGAAGGAAGTGTTTTCTCCATATAATGAGATTATTTGTTTACCACTTTTACTACAACTTCTTTTGTATAAAGTTCTTTCATTACGAAAAGCCAATCTTCGTGCCATTCGACATTCTGGACAATGGTTTGGCGGAGAAACTTTCATTTTCTCGTAAAAACCGAGATCCTCATTTTTTATTTCGAATTCTCTCTTGCATGTTTTACAAGTCTTTTGCATACTTAAATAATATCACTAATTGAAAGATATGCTAGAATGAAAATATGAAAATTGGAATTTTTGATTCAGGATTGGGGGGGCTTATTATTGCCAAGGCGATACGAAAAATAATGCCAGAGTATGATTATGTATATTTAGGAGACACCAAAAGGGTGCCTTATGGTAACCGTTCTCATAAAACTGTTTTTGAATTTACTAAAGAGGCGATGGATTATTTATTTAAGAGAGAGAATTGCGCCATTGTTGTAGTTGCTTGTAACACTTCTTCGGCCAGAGCTTTGCGAAAAATACAACAGCAGTATTTGCCGAAAAATTTTCCAAATAGAAAAGTTTTAGGTGTTCTTATTCCGACTGCAGAAGAATGTGCTAAATATAAAAGGGTAGGGATATTGGGGACGTTGGGGACAATCGCTTCTAATACTTTTCCAAAAGAAATAAAAAAACTAAATAAAAAAGTAAAAGTTTTTCAGAATCCAGCTCCAATGTTAGTGCCCTTAGCTGAAGAAGGAGAAAAAACTTTGGCCAAGCAATTTATTTTGAAATATTTGAAGCCATTTTTACATAAGAAATTAGACGTAGTAGCCCTTGGTTGTACACATTACCCGTTTTATAAAAGTGAAATTAAAAAAATTCTAGGTCCGAAGATTAAAGTCATTTCTCAAGATGAAATTATTCCTAAAAAATTGAAAAATTATTTTGTTCAGCATCCAGAAATTGAAAAAAAACTTGCTAAAAACAGGAAGGCTAAAATTTTAGTGACAGATATAACTCCAAATATAAAAAAGCTATCTCAAAAATGGTTTGGTAAAAACATTAAACCAGAATTAGTAAATCTCTAACCAAATAGGGCAGTGGTCGGAACCGTAATAATCAGACATTATATCTGTATTTTTTATTTTAGGAACAACTTCTGAACTTGCGAAAAAATAGTCAAGACGCCAACCGACATTTCTATCTCTAGCTCTTGTTTTTTGATCCCAATAAGTGTATGCACCAATTTTGTTTGGATAAAATTTTCTAAAAACATCCACGAAATTATTTTTTATGACTTTACTAATCCAAGCACGTTCAATAGGCAAAAATCCGGTGTTTTCTTCATTGGCTTTCGGGTTTGCCAGGTCAATAGTTTCATGAGCAGTATTTACATCTCCACAAAAAATAACATGCTCGCCTTTTTTTCGAAGTTTTAGGATAAATTTTAAAAAAGCATCGTAAAATTCCAATTTATATTTTAAACGATGAGGACCTTGTCCGCCATTTGGGAAATATCCAGTTATGATTGTAAGTTTTTTTCCGCCTGAGGCGGATCCGCCTTTGGCGTGAAATTTTATACCTAACAATCTACCCTCGTCGTCAAATTTCTTTATGCCCATTCCATAAAAAACTTCTTTTGGTTTTTCTTTAGAATAAATTGCCACACCGCTATATCCTTTTTTTAATTTAGAATGAGAAAAATAAGAAAAGTATCCAGAAATATTGCGTGTTTCTTCTGTGAGTTGTTCGGGATGTGCTTTTGTCTCTTGTAGGCACAAAACATCGGGCTTGTATTTTTTAAATAGTGGCTCAAAATAGCCTTGTTTCACAGTTGCCCGTAGTCCATTTGTGTTCCAAGAAATCAGTTTCATAATATTTATATTAGCATAAAAAAATATATTTTAGCATCAAAAAGTAAAGACAAAAAATATCTTTTCTAGGGTACGGATTTTTTGAAGCCCACCTGAATGAAATTCATTTCGGGCAGGCTTAAAAAATCTCTTCGAGTCTGAGACTCTCAGAGTCGAACGACCTGAAGTTTTCGCGCCGTCGCGCTCAAAACCCCCTAAAAAGATGTTTTTCTGTCTTTCTTTTCTATTTTCTACTATGAAACTTTTTGTGTACTTCTTGTAATTGTTTATCAGTAATATGCGTGTAAATTTGAGTAGTAGAAATATTAGAATGTCCAAGCATCATTTGGACACTTCTGATATCTGCTCCGTTTTGTAATAAATCGGTGGCAAAAGAATGACGAATAATATGGGGTGTTACTTTCTTGGAAATACCTGCTTTAATGGCATAGTATTTTACGATTCTTTCTATGGAACGCGGAGTCAGCCTTGAAAGACCTTTTTTATTAATGGTAGAAATTTGTATGAACATGGCTTCTTCCATGTCTTTTCTTTTAGCTAGATATTCCTTGACTGCTTTTCGGGCAATTTCCGATAAAAATACTACTCGCACTTTTTCTCCTTTTCCTCTGATGGAAAATTCACCTTTTGACAAGTCCAGATCCCTATCTAGAGAAGCGAGTTCTGATACACGAAGTCCAGTAGAAAAAAATAATTCAAGGATGGCTTTATCTCGAAGGTTTTTTAGGTCAGATCCATTTGGTCCAGAAAGAAGTCTGTTTAATTCTTCCACCGTAATTAAATCCAAACTCCTTTCTTTTATTTTAGCTAGTTCTATGCGATCTGGAGAGAGAGTTTGAATTTCGTGTTTCATTAGATATTTCAAAAAAACACGAAGAGCGATCAAATAATAATTTTGAGTATTTTTTTTCATTGATGTTCCTACCTGTCCTTTTATTTTTATCCCAGACTGTCTATTCAAAAAAAGTCTGAATTCTCTCACATTTTCATCTGTGATATCTTTCGGTTTTGTTATTTCTCCGAATTTAAAGAAACGAGTTAAATATCTGTCATAATTTTCAACAGTCTTTAGGCTCGAACCTTTTTCTATTTCCAGATATTCCAAAAATTCACGTTTTAGTTTATCTATCTCTATTGCCATACTTTTATCATAACACAAAATATTGTGCGACGTGCCAAAGAATGCATAGGTACTACTTAATCTTGCAAATTAGATGACTTTATGTTAAGATAAAATTATGTTAAATACAAAGAAAAAGCAACGGATTATAAAGAAAAATCAAATTCATGAGAAAGATACAGGTTCTTCTGAGGTACAAGTAGCTGTTTTATCTACCCAAATAGAGGAATTGGCAAAACATTTGAAGAAACATAAAAAAGATAATAATTCTCGCCGGGGACTTATTAAAATGGTAGCTGACAGACGTACTCATTTAAAATATTTGGAACGCAAGGATAAAACTCGCTACAATGCACTGATGAAGAAAATGGATCTCGTATAAAAAAAACAGCATAAGTAATTTCTGAGCCTTCGCCCTCGGAGTCATAAGGACAGGGGACCCACGACTCTTAAAATTACTTATGCTGTTTTTTTATGTTATAATATAAATATATGACGGTTATAAAACATAAAGAACAGAGAGTTGGAGTTTTTATTGACACTCAAAATTTATACCATTCAGCCCGCAATTTATATAACGCCAGGGTTAATTTTGGCGCAGTTTTAAAAGAGGTGGTAGCAGGCAGAAAACTTGTTCGGGCGGTAGCTTATGTTATTGCTACAGAGGCTGGCGATGAAAAGAACTTTTTTGAGGCTCTTACCAAGCTTGGCATCGAAACTAAAACTAAAGATTTGCAAATTTTTCACACCGGTACTAAAAAGGGGGATTGGGATGTGGGTTTGACTGTTGATGTGATGAGAATGGCCAGTCGTCTTGATGCTGTCATTATAGTCTCCGGAGATGGTGATTTTATTCCGTTGGTTGAATATATGAAAAACCACACTGGCACCCAAGTTGAGGTTGCCTCTTTTGGTAAATCAACTTCCAGTAAACTTCGCGAAGTGGCAGATGATTTTATAGATCTTTCTTTAAATCCGAAAAAATATTTAATCGGAATGAAATGAAAATTTGGAAAAAATATGAAGAAAAAAGAGTATTCAATTGAAATTGGCGGTAAAATTTTAACTGCCATTTTCTCAGATTTAACGGAACAAGCACATGGATCAGTCATTTTAAAATATGGCGAAACAATTGTACTGGCCACTGCTTGCATGTCTAAAGATAGGCAAGAGGGTTTAGGGTTTTTTAATTTAACAGTAGATTATTTAGAGAGATTTTATGCTACTGGGAAAATTTTAGGATCTCGGTTTATGCACCGAGAGGGCAAGCCGTCAGAAGATGCCATACTTGCTAGCCGAGTGATTGACAGGACCCTCCGTCCACTTTTTGATCAGTCAATCCGTCACGCAGTGCAAGTGATTACTACTGTTATATCTCTTGATGAAAACGACCCTACTGTTTTGGCAATCAACGCTGCCTCACTTGCTCTGGCTGTGTCTGATATTCCTTGGGCAGGACCAATTGGCGCGGTACGTATTGGGAAATACAATAATGACGATTTGATGATAAATCCTTCGCAGGCATTACGTTTAGACGATAGCCAATATAAATTTGACCTAACTATTTGCGGGAAAGATGGCCACATAAATATGATTGAAGCATCAGCTCACCAAATAAAAGAAGAAGAATTAGATGGAGCATTTAAAAGAGCGAGTGAAGAAATAACTAAATTAGAAAATTTTCAGAAAAAGATAGTAATCGAAATAGGCGTTCCTAAAAAAGTAATAGAAAAAGAAAAAGTATCAAAAGAATCAGTAAAATTATTTAATAAAGAAATTTTACCCAAGATGGAAGATGCTATTTTCGCTGGTGCGGGGAAAAAGAAAATAGATGAATTACATAGTGTTTGGAATAAAATAGTGGCAGAAAAATACCCGGAGAGAGATGATTTTGTGGTGGAAGACAATCTTTTTGACAGCACAGAAAACAGTATTTTACACAAAAAAGCTATAAATAATAATCAACGCGCTGATGGTAGGGCCATGGATGAACTTCGCGATCTTTATGTTCAAGCTGGAGGAATATCTTCAATTTTGCATGGCAGTGGAATTTTTTATCGTGGGGGAACACATGTACTTTCTGTTCTTACTCTGGCTGGTCCCGAAGAAAAACTGCTAATTGATGGCATGGAGTCGAAAGAAGAAAAAAGATTTATGCACCATTATAATTTTCCGCCTTACTCAAGTGGGGAAGTTGGTCGCATAGGCACCACTAATCGTAGAGAAATCGGTCATGGAGCTCTGGCTGAAAAAGCACTAGCCATGATATTACCGACAGTATCGGAATTTCCTTACACCATGCGTTTAGTATCTGAATCGATGGCATCAAATGGTTCTACTTCCCAAGCCTCGATCTGTGCTTCTACTCTGGCTCTGATGGATGGAGGGGTTCCAATTAAAGCGCCGGTTGCCGGTGTGGCTATGGGATTAATGATGGGGGAAATATCCACTAAAGGCGAACAAGA